>Ga0364857_10113_pt1 | contig 17759 bp, 19 predicted proteins | sample SorcelAu500001C6_2_FD_206910 | JGI IMG/M metagenome (GOLD analysis project Ga0364857, IMG submission 206910) | Enriched cells from Trout Bog Lake Hypolimnion, Wisconsin, USA - BchlTB.Aug20.5000.01 .C6 | ecosystem: Environmental > Aquatic > Freshwater > Lake > Hypolimnion/Profundal zone | place... | reverse complement strand
AAGGCACCTGCTGCACAAACGAAGCCCTTCAGGGCTGGTGTGCAGTGCAGAGGCAAGTGCCTGAGCTGCAAGATGCAGCTGGCTGCGGATGCAGGCTTGCTGCACGTGGCGCAACCGGCTGCGGATGCAGGCTGTTGCCGTGCCCGAGCCAGCGAAGGCGCTTGCTGCACTAACGAAGCCCTTTAGGGCTGGTGTGCAGTGCATGGCAGATGCCGGAGCTGCGAGATGCAGCTGGCTGCGTATGCAGGCTGCCGCCGTGATACGAGCAGCGAAGCAGTGCATAATTCTTTGGTATATTAGAGCATATTATCACGCTATCATGATCGTTATTTGGTAATACCAGACATAGAAAACAGGGTAAAACAATAAGTCCATGAAAGCAGATCTTCAGCGCATAATAAACCAGATCGAGGCCGGAGATTATAAAGCAGCAAGGGAAGCACTGGAAGCGATCCCGGAAGATTACGCATTGCCGGAAGTGGATGCTTTGAAGGTGAATGCGGTTATATTTGACACACACCATGCACAAGAAGACTCAGGCGGACCCTTTAAGGGCTTTTACGCAAAGAGTGCAGTATTGAGACTTAAGGGGCTATTAGGGCAGCCGGGCGCGGCGGAGGGGTTACAGTCATTGCACGCCATAGCAGACCTGACTTTAAAAGCGCTGTTCAATAGCAGGAACTGACAACAATAAAATTTGTAAAAGATTTGTTATCACTCCAATTCGCTGCTGTTGATAACATGTGGAAATGTCAGGTCTCACGCCTGGCGAGCGAAAGCACTGCTGCACAAACGAAGCCCTTTAGGGCCGGTGTGCGGTGCAGGGCAAGTGCTGAGCTTCATCTGACTGCGAATGCAGGCCGATGCGAATTGAACAGCTGGGCGCGAATGCGGACTGCTGCGTTGCTGAGCGAAAGCATTGCTGCGCAAATGGAGCCCGAAGGGCGGAGTGCAGCGCCTGGTAATGCTGATCGGTATGGACTTGCTGCATAGAAGGCAACCTGCTGCGGATGCAGGCTGTTGCCGTGCACCAGCGGGCGAAAGCACTTGCTGCACAAACGAAGCCCGCCAGGGCTGGAGTGCGGTGCAGGGCAAGTGCTGAGCCTCATCTGACTGCGAATGCAGGCCGATGCGAATTGAACAGCTGGGCGCGAATGCGGACTGCTGCGTGTGCTCTGGCGTCTGGCGATGCGGCATGTTGTGCAAATGGAGCCCGCAGGGCGGAGTGCAGCGCCTGGTAATGCTGATCGGTATGGAGTTGGATGTAGATCCAGACTTGCTGCACAGAAGGCAACCTGCTGCGGATGCAGCCTGTTGCCGTGCACCAGCGGGCGAAAGCACTTGCTGCACAAACGAAGCCCGCCAGGGCTGGAGTGCAGCGCTGTGTGCTGAGCGCCAAAAAAATCAGTTAACATATTAAATCACTTTATGATAGTACGAGTAAAGATCAGGAATTACTCTAAGCAAACTAGCATACAGCGATAAGTTTAAGGGCAAGCATTAACTCGCAACGAAGCCTTTGCTTGCCTAGGGTATTAAAGTGATCATATGGCTATAGCCGAAATCAGCTTGAAATCTTAAAAAATTTTATATATAATTAACACATACAACCTAAAGATAAGTGCCAACATTCTGCGAAATATTAAAACGATGGAAATAATAAATAAACTCCATAAAATCAGCTTAGGTGATTTCATTGAACAAGTAAAAGCCGAACTTGTTCAGTCTCAAAACAAGACAGGGGATCCTTTTTTCCAATTAGATGCCGTTGAATTAGAAGTGACATTTACTGTCGAAGCCACTGGTGATGCAAAAGTCAAATGTTTTATTGAACTTGGCGGTAAAGCCTCTGCTAGCCAGACTCATAAGGTTACACTAAAATTAACTCCCTTTGTTATTACAAAAACCGATCATATAGATACCGATGACTCAACGCTGGGTGGGAAATATTTTGAGAACTTTCAAAAAAACAAATTCTCCAGAACTGGGGTTATACCACCAACATATATTAAGAAGTTAGATAAACCTTTATTTGATGTTGGACATGTACCACCACTTTATTATGCCACCCCAGTGATAATTAAAGATACTGGTCTTGTTAAACCTGAATTAACAACCAATAAAGAAGATATGCGTAAGGCAAGGGTAAAAAATATAACTAAACGAAATAAGCAAAGCAACAGTGTTGCTAATCGCAGAACAAGGATAAAAATTAAACCGAAGTGACCACAAAGATAAGCTACTGAAGCTGAAATGCGAAGAAATTATACTACTCCCCCACTTTTTTGCCCCATAATTCTGACACAATCAGTTAAATAAACCCAAATTTATAACCCTGCTGCTCGATACCCCGTTACCTGCATGCTGGAGTAATAAGTGCGCCCTGCTGCCAGTGCAAAGCTCTCACGCCAAAGCTCTGCCGCCGGGCACCGCCAAGCATCGCACACCTGCTGCTCTTGCCGCAAAGAGCTGCAGGTGTACCCATCATCTGGTTCTTTAGCGATTTTCATCAGCACTGGCGCGATGCTTGATATCTTCTGCCTCCCCAAGCATCGTGCCAGTGCTGGCTTATCGCTGAGTTGATTGTGCATTCGCCATACCGCCCGTCCTTCCGCCAGAGTGCCGTACAAAGAACGCCAGGCACTGCTGACATGCCTGCCTGCACGAAGGGCCGACACCGAAGTGCATACAGGGAGCTATAAAATTAATCACCGAGGTGGAGGCCCGCAATATAAAATGCCCGAAGGATCATGCTTGCTTGTTTGCCAAGGCAAAGCTCTCGCAGCCAATGCTCTTCCACAGGCCTGCCAGGCAATGATGTCACCCCAGCATTATGCCCTCACAGCATGTGCCGCCGCCAAAAATCTGCCACCATTCAGAATAACGTAAAAGAAATACTGTTTTTTTTCTCGCCAAGCAGAATTGGCATTATCTTTCATGAACTACAACAGATGAAAAGTGCTCATCTGAAGCAGAGATATTTTTAATAAACTCTTCAAGACGAGCGACAGTAGGTTTCACTCGAGCAATCTGAGAATTTGCTGAACTGGCCGAGCTCGACTTAACTCCTTCAGTTACAATTTTATAGATTACCCAGGTAATAAATATGCCTACTGCCGGTATCCATATCAATGCCCCTAAAGCGGAAAAGAGTTCAGCTATAAAATCACGATGAATCGCTTCCGGTGCACCAGGACCTCTCACCCAACAACCTCTTAGACCAAGAAATAGAGAAATAACAGAACCAAGCGGTAATATCCATGAATATAGATTGTCTGTATTACTGACTTCCGTATTTTTTTCCGATACAATTCTAGATATATCTTGGCCGTAAGATTGTACCAGAAGAGACAACTTGCTGGTTGAATCAAGTCTTAAGCTATGAACAATTGATTGCAACTCTCTTATAAGTCTTTGGTTTACTTCTAAATAGTCACGATAGCTGTTTCTATGCATACATTCAGTAATTCTCGCCGTGCACGCATGAAGTTTATCGACCGATACTTCTACAATATTTTGAATCTCTTCCAGCAGACTTTCGAACTCATTTACAAGATTTGAAAATACCTCTAAATTTTTTCTAGCCTTATCACCTTCAGTCCTCCTAAGATTTTCAAACAATTTATTGATTTGTGGTCGAAAATGATCGAATACTTCATCACTAGAAACTTTTTCACAATAGTTTGTATCTAACAGAATTGCCCGCTCGAGTAAATTAATTACTTCTTCTGGCCTATTAAGCATAGCATTATACTGAGCACACTGATATACGGCTTCTGCAAAGCCAGGTGATAATTCTATTGCCTTCCTTGCACAATTTTCAGACTCTTCGATAACACCAAAATCACGCTTTATTAAAGCCTTATGTAATAGCGCAAAACTAGTATAATAGTTTGATTTAGGGGAAGCGTACTTGATGGCTTTATCAAAATACTCAAGTGCTTTCTCCCTATTGAGTTGATTAAAGAGATAAATCATACCAATACTAATATGAATCGAGAAATCATATCGGTTTTTTTCTTCGGATTCAAAGAAATCCGTCAAAGCGTCTTCAAACCAACCATTAGCATAAGCCTCCTCTGCCCTTTTTCGTAGTTCTTTTGCTTGAGTATCAAGAGGCGCTGAAAGCACCTCAAGAATGTTTCGCAGTTCTTTTCTATTCTGCTCTATTTGCCAAACTACCTCGGAGATCCCCCATTCAAAAGAAGCTTGCAATCCTGCGATCCCTCGAGTGACGTTATTGATACCATAACCGAGACTGTCGATACCTTCACTTATTCTTTCTTGACTGACTATGGTAGCACTTGTTTGAGCTAACTGTGCCTCATGCATAGCTTTGGTTTGACGACTTAAGATCTCTATTTGAGTTTTAACGTCTTTTCCTAGCTGGATATTGCTGTAATACTCTTTTTTTCTCTCCCATGGAGCTAAATTATTCGCGTTCAATGACATTGATATTTCAATTTGAAGTTAAATAAACACGCAACTTAAACTTTTTCAAACGGCAACATCAACTTAATACGTTTTTTCCCCGATCACTCATTCGGAAGAGTTAGACAAAATATCCATCTTATTCTTGCTAAAGGTGATCAATGAAGTGAAGAAACAAAATAAGAAGACTTATAAGTCTCAGCTTCAAAAATAATGCTTTAAATAGTATTTACTGAGTGAAGTATGACTGATAATATAATAATTATGCCTTTTATACAGCAACAAGAATAACAAACGACTAGCGAGCCTGCTGTGTACCCATCATCGGGTTCTTTAGCGATCATCATCAGCACTGGCGGGCTATTTGCTCTAGCTCTTATTGCAAATAGCTTGCCAGTGCTGGCTTGTCGCTGAGCTGATTGTGCATTCGCCATATTGTCTGCCCTGCCGCCGAAGTGCAGTACAAAGAACGCCAAGCGCTGCTAACACGCCTACCCGAACGAAGGGCTGACACTGAAGTGCATACAGGGTGCTATAAAATTAAACACTGAGGTGGAGGCCCGCAATATAAAGTGCCTGCAGGGCCATGCTTAATTGTTTGCCAATGTGCCGCTCCTCCGCCAAAGCTCTTCCGCTGGGCACCGCCAGGCACTGATGACACCTGCCAATGCCAAGCTCTCACGCCAAAGCTCAGCCGGGCACCGCCAAGCACCGAAGGAGTGGACACGCCCCGCAGCGGGTGTTGTACCCATAAGCCGGCTGCTCTTGCCGCAAAGAGCCGGATGTGTACCCATCATCGGGTTCTTTAGCGATTTTCATCAGCACTGGCGCAATGCTTGATATCTTCTGCCTCCCCAAGCATCGTGACAGTGCTGGCTTATCGCTGAGTTGATTGTGCATTCGCCAGACCAACCGAGTTGACGCCAAATGTGCAGATAAGCAACGCCAAGCGCCAAATGCAGCTGCGTGCGAATGCGGGCTGTTGCGTTACGGAGCGAAAGCATTGCTGCGCAAATGGAGCCGGTAGGGCGGAGTGCAGCGCCTGTTAATGCTGATCGGTATGAACTTGACTTGCCGCATAGAAGGCAACCTGCTGCGGATGCAGCCTGTTGCCGTGCACCAGCTGTCGAAAGCACTGCTGCACAAACGAAGCCCGCCAGGGCTGGAGTGCGGTGCAGGGCAAGTGCTGAGCTGCAGCTGACTGCGAATGCAGGCCGAAGCGAGTGATACAGCCGGGTGCGAATGCGGACTGCTGCGTTGCTGAGCGAAAGCATTGCTGCGCAAATAGAGCCCGCAGGGCGGAGTGCAGCGCTGGGCTGTTGCGTCGGGCAGGTAGGAACTGCGGGCTGTTTTGCTTATGCTCCAGCGGACGTCAGCACGCCGCTGCCGATTAGCGCGTTGGGATCTTGTCGTGTCGTGAGGCAGTGATACACTGAGCGGAGGGCTAAAGGCCGAGCATGCAGAATTGGCTCTGGGGCGCAGACCACAAAATATTCAGAATAACATATATAAATGCTACGTCTGATGCCAAGTGAGCACAAGCAAAACTTTACAGGCGCAAACCTACTCCGAATTCAAGCATATTGCAATTCTAATATACAGTGGGATACCCTGCAGGATTATTAGTCTTTGATTCATTCTGCGAATGTATTTATTCAGAACTAAACCCTCAATATCTTCCATAGAGACTACTTATTCTGGCTAGCCTTGTTCTCTATAAGGCAGTATGCCTGCTTCTTTCCACATCTCACGGAATTTTTTATTATGTCCAATTACTATTGGGTAAAGATTAAAATCTCCATAAAGTCCAAACAACCAATCTCCTTCTTTAAAGTTGTCCTTGCATTTCGATAGTATTTCGCAGGCTGTTTCCTGACAACAGCCAATCCATAATGATAAAGGATGCTCAGTAATAAAATTAGCCCATGTTTCTTCTTTGTCAAAGATAAAATGACATTTTCCAACTTCGATTGTACAATCAATTTTTTTATCATGCAGAAATACTATTGTAGGTACTTTTGATAAATTTAAACACCGTTTAAACAATTTATTTTGATAACTACCTACATGAAAACCAAAGCATTCTTGGAGTTGAGTCAAAATTTTTATATCAGTAATATCTAATTTAGTTTCATAATTAATAGCTTTTATATCATTACTAATTTGGAGTCCTGATATTGCAGCCAAAATAAGAGTTTTTGAATCATTTTCTGTTTGACTAAATATTTTATGATTTAATTCTTCAATCATTACAAGACCTTTAGGATCAAAATCTTTTAGAGGTGGCAATGAATAATCTGGCTTACGATTGCGACCAGTTAATGGCCCATACATACCGCCATATCTATCATCTGGTGGCCCATCTGGCTCTGAATGACACATAACTCCTTCGCACAACCAAAGGTAAATATATGCAAGTGCATTATTTGTAACTACAGATGGAAGCATGGTTTTTTTTGGTAGATTTGATGCTATAGTTTTTGCAATATAGCTAGTTGTACTTCCCGACTCTATAAATATCTTTTTACATTTTTGAGATATATCTTCCCCATACAACTCATTAAATGCATTCGCAATCGATTCTTTTTGATAAAGAGAATCAGCTAACTTTTCATAAATACCAAAATTACTAATCCTGAGTAATATATTTCGAAGAATCTCATGTTCAGCATATATTTCCATAAAGGTACTTTCCGGTTTATACTCAGGTTCGAGTATATATCCGCGAACATCATGATCACCGAAAAAATATGCATACAACTCTATATATATTTCATTTGGTGTACTGTATGGTTTATAAAAATACTTATCAACGTTAGTAAACCTTTCTCGTAAACCCCAATAGCGTTCTTCATTTTTTTTTTCTTCTTCATCATGAGGCGCATTCATTTCGCATCTTGATTTCCGCGCAATATCATCATTTAGTATAAATGCCAAAATTTCTAGATGATTGTCTATTGCCCAATCCAACTCCATTTCAACATAGCCTTTTTGTAATTTTACACCATCATCTCCAACAGGTCTTGAGCCATAGGTAGCACCAAGGATTAACACATAATATTGACAAGCTTTAATTGCTTTTTTTATCACATACGATTTATCATGAGTATCTGGAGGAAAATTTTCAAGAAGAGTAGGTAAATGACCTGCGTTAATTATACCTCGTGCTGCAGCATTTCTATGATCTGTAAGATCTTTAAAAGTACTGCTAATAAATACTTGGTATTTTTTTTGATTACTAGTAGAGATAATTTTTTCCACAACACATCTCCTTTATTGTAAACCAATATTTCAAATCCACTTTTACTAAATATTTATTGAAGATTGTTAACATAAAAAATATGAAAGCTTTTACAGTAAATCATACCTTATAATATCCAAAATTATGCAGTATTTTACTTGATATAATTTCACGGCATAAGCATTTCCGATGATATTTATTTTTTTCAAGAAAAGAATTGTATGATACTAACAATGTAAATTTCAGTAAAGCGATCACACTCTAATCTCTTTTATGCTATAGGATGAGCCAAAGCAATAAAAAAAGTTATGAAATAAGTTGTATTAAATATTTTGTAATAATACAGATGTTGAATTAACAATTAATATCTTAATCTTACATGTAAAATACATAAAAAAAATAATAATATCACTACACAAAATAGCTTTAGGTAACACAATATTCTTCTTAAAAATTTGTTACTATATGTTTCTTATGGTATATAAACATATATTTCACAATGTTTTATACGGTTATCTTGTTTAAGCAAGGATAATAATATAGCTTACCATAAAGCTTTAAGAATTCCTCAACTTTCAACATAAAAATATACCACAGCCTACTCCTGCACATGCCGCTTGCTGCCCATGCAGAGCGCTGCCAGCCAATCGCTACCACCGCTGCCGCAAAGAGCGAAACCATGCTGCAGACCTACAGGCAAAGTGCGCAAAGCTGCTGAGCCGCTTTTTCAGTTGCCACTTTACGCATAGGAAGCTTTCTCGTTGGAAACAGGATGCAAAACGCTGAAAGAATCCGGCTGCAAGTTTAATTATTGCAGAAATTTGCGATTACCACTGCGAACCTCTTCCTATGTGATACGGTTTTTTCGTATTCTTGATAACACTGAAAAAATCCAATAACAAAACAATCTGACATGAAAAAATACACGCACAAGAGGAGCTCATGGATAGTTAACCTCCTGATGTTGTTTATTGCAACTACCGTTCAAACAGTATCTGCGGCAACAACAGCGTGCCCTTCGCAGTATCTGAACGGAGTTGCTCCGGATATTCTAAAAGCTTCGCTTGCAAAAAGTGCCCGGGAATTATGTTATGATAACTTCGCTGTGATGCACTCCGGTATATCCCGTACTCCACTCTGGTCTGCTGAACACCTTACTAGAGAGAGTATCCTGGATGCAAAGGAATTGAAAGGACGAGCAGCCTTTCATCCAGAAAGTGAACTCCCTTACAATGAAAGAGCAGAATTGAGCGATTATGCCCGATCTGGTTTCGATCGCGGGCACATGGCACCAAGCGCCGATATGCCAAACAGAAGCGCACGGCAGCAATGCTTCACTCTGGCCAACATGATACCACAGAATCACAAGCTGAACACGATTCTATGGGAAGGTATTGAATCTTCATTACGAACTCTTGTCATGAATACCGGTGAACTCTATGTCATCACGGGACCACTCTACCAGGGTGCTAATATTGCTCGACTGAATGGCAGGGTTTTGGTACCAACACATGTTTACAAATTGGTCTTTGACCCAAAAATGAACAGGGGCGCTGCATACTACGTTAAAAATGAAGACAATGATGAATTGCAGATACTGAGCATCAGCGAATTGGAGAAACTGGCTGGCATTAATTTTTCCCGAAACTATCAGCTTCAGCCAAACAGTTGAAACTTGAGCTACCCATGCCAAGACCTTATCGTTCCAGATCGAATTATTGAATAGATGTGATAGCTTCGAAGAGCTGATTGAACAGGCCAGATGAACGTAAAACAAAAGGACGCACTATGAACAAGAAAGCAATGAAGATCGCCCCATTTGCCAATGAAACAGACTCGCTAAGCATAGGAGAGTTGACCGACGAAAACCGTGAGGATCGCATTACCATCTACGGCAACATTGATATCACCCGTGACAAGGAAGGCCTTGGTAATGCTGAAATCCTGCAGACACTCTTCAATGATATTATTGCCAGTATGAAAGCAGGTGACCTGCCAGACAAAATCAGCATCAAACCTGCAGAAAATGTTGCGAATCCGTTTGGAAGCTGAAGCTATAAATATTGATTTGTACCCTGACCGCTACGCTGAGAACTTTGCAGAGCATAAATTACATGCTGAAGAGTATACTAGGAAATGAGATAAACCAAGCACTTCTTCTATTACTTTGTCCTTAACTATTGTGGGGTACCTACAAAATAATCTTAATAGGAAAGATCACATGAGCAGTATGAAAGTCAATCCATTTTCAAATGTCACCAGAATGTTTGCCAAAATCCTATTTCTCAGTTTTGTGCTACATCCTATAACCACTCCTGCCGGATACGCAGACAATCCTGTCCCTGCTTTAATAAAGATAGGTGACAATTATAGGGGTGGAAATGTGGCCTACATCTTCAAACAAGGAGACCCCGGTTATGTTAAAGGAGAGACTCACGGTCTGATCGCGGCAAAGAATGATATGACCTACAACGCTGTATATGGAACGCAGACAGTTGATATTAACGACCCTTCTTCATGCACGGAGATAATACAACTTGGAGAATTTCGTTGGAGTACGTTCATCCGAATCCCTGAAACTCCGGAAAAGGGGTGTAAATGGATTGGCACTTCTACGATAATTGGCTCTGGCAAATCGAATACCGCGGCTATTCTGGCGGCTTATCCTAGGACAACCTTCAAGTATACAGCCGCTGTAATGTGCGACAAATACTCGGTGACGGACGGTGAGGTGACCTATGACAACTGGTACCTACCCAGCAAGGACGAACTGAGCAAGCTGTATGAGAACAGGATTGCTATAGGCGGATTTGCCGACCACGGTTACTGGAGTTCTTCAGAATTGAAAGGCGTTATTCATGATGGCTGGTTACAGTCATTTAGAGATGGCAAACAGGAAACCTGTGGCAAGAACGGAACCTTTTACGTTCGTGCGGTACGTAATTTTTAACCATCGATACAAAGCAAAGACAACTGGAGCCAGTTCATCAGATTTATCGGCTACTTCGAGGATCTGAAGCAAAAAGACCTCTGCGACCATAAAGACAATGATGAAAAAGAAGAATGCTGAAAACCTGCTGATTCTCAAAGGGAACAAGGCGCTCGCTGACCGCTATGTTCAGAACTTTACAGAGCACAAATCGCATGCTGAAGAGTATCAAGGGAAGTGGAGTTGCTATTTTTTCATAGACATTGTAAGAAGCCATATCTACTATCTAAAGAAAATATGAACAATTACAGACAAGGAGAAAGTAAATCACAGGCAATACAGCAAAAAGTTCAATGAATTTAAAAAAGGGAGCGGCTTATGATAAGCATACGTAAAGAACTCTTTGAATTGAATACGCTGAGAAGACTTATTCTATTCGAAATATCAGCTCTTTTTTTATGTACATTAACTGGTTGTGTAGAGGAGGCTGTCAAAGTAATTGTAATTCCAGTAGAGGAAGAAGGGGCTGGATGTTTCGGATTTTTGTTTATAGTACTTATAGTGTTTGGAATGTTTAGCAGTATCTTTAAGGGTTGTAATCCAAACCAGTCCACACAACAACAGATAGATTCCCCAGTATCAGCACCCGCCGCTGCGCCAGCAGCACCCGCCGCACCCGCCGCCGCTTCGCCAATAGAAATCGCTAACTTTACCGGCTATCCAAAGGTTGGGCGATATGTACAAAATACTGGATCAGTTATAAATGAATATTTTCAAAACAAATTTGAATTCTCATTAGTTAGTGCTGATGTGTTAAATGATAATAATATTATTGTCAATTTTAAAATTGATACATTTTCAAATGGAAAGTACTTCTTTCTTTGTAATAAACAGAACATCAATGATTCAGAAAATAGCAGAGAAAAGCCTTATATTTTGGACAATAAAGGTGGTAAGCATGAAATGAAAGGTAGTCCAATGGGTGAGAATTTATGGAGCGATATTTCAGATAATGAGGTAGGATATAGTCCTGATACAACAAACCGTTTTATACTAAGACCTAATTCTACAATTACCGGAACTATAACTTTTCCAATGATATCTGAAGGATCAAGAAATTTCACACTTGTAATACCTGGCATTCATGGATGGCAAAGCGTAATTAAGATAGAAAACATCCAACTTATACAAGGAGAACCATTTATTGTTTCACCTACACCTAATAACAGTAGTTCAGAAAATAGAAAAAATACACAACCCAGCGATATCGACACACAGAGAGGAGAAGAACAGCAACGACAACAAGAGGCTGAGAATTATAGACGGCAATCTGAGGAGCAACGACTAGCAAGAGAAAAACAACACAGACAAGAGGTTGAAACTAATTATGACCCACCGCCAAATAGATGGCATGAAGAACAAAGACACCAAAGGCATATTCAACAACGTATGCACAATAACTATCGTTTTAGGAATTATTAAGACAGTAAGCTTGAAAAAAACACTATTTACACAAAAGACAGACAATATTACCAGACCTTTTGATTTACATGAAAAAGCAGCACTGCGCCATATTTGCCTTCCTGCTTTTGCACTGCCACTTGCTGCCAACGCAGGCCACAACCAACCAAACGCTACTACTGCACTAATCGCTGAGATCAGGGCCGAAAAGAGCAAAAGCATAGCAAGCAAAGCTACAGCGGGCCGCCTGAAAAGCAGTTCTTAGCGTGCAGATCAGGAAGTAAACTCAGCCACCAAACCTTTGTAAGTTTATTTATTGGAAAAAGTTGTGATTACCTCCACAAACCTCTTTAAATGTGATACGGTTTTTTTGTATTCTTGATATCACTGATAAAACCAATAACAAAAGAATCTGACATGAAAAAATACGTGCACCAGAGGGGTTCCTGGATAGTTGCCCTCCTGATGTTGTTTATAGCATCTACTGCTCAGACTCTATCTGCGGCAACAACAGCGTGCCCTTCGCAGTATCTGAACGGAGTTGCTCCGGATATTCTAAAAGCTTCGCTTGCAAAAAGTGCCCATGAATTATGTTATGATAACTTCGCTGTGATGCACTCCGGTATATCCCGTACTCCTCTCTGGTCTGCTGAACATCTTACTCGTGAAAGTATTTTGGATGCAAAGGAATTGAAAGGACGAGCAGCCTTTCATCCAGAAAGTGAACTCCCTTACAATGAAAGAGCAGAATTGAGCGATTATGCCCGATCTGGTTTCGATCGCGGGCACATGGCACCAAGCGCCGATATGCCAAACAGAAGCGCACGGCAGCAATGTTTCACCCTTGCCAACATGATACCCCAGAATCACAAGCTCAACACCATTGTATGGGAAGGCATTGAATCAGCAATAAGAACGCTTGCTCTCAATACCGGCGAACTCTATGTCATTACGGGACCGCTCTACCTGGGAAACAATATCACTCGACTGAATGGCAGGGTTTTGGTTCCAACACATGTTTACAAACTGGTATTTGATCCTAAACAGAACAGGGGTGCTGCATACTATGTTAAAAATGAAGATGCTGAAGAACTGCAGATACTGAGCATCAGCGAATTGGAGGAATTGGCTGGCATTAATTTTTTTCCGAAACTGCCAGCTTCAGCCAAACAGCTGAAACTTGACTTGCCCAAGCCGAAACCTTATCGTTCCAGATCGAATTACTGAGGTATGGCGTAATAATCGAGTATATTAATTCAAAAGAGGCACGATGAAAAAGAAAGCAGCAAATGTCGTCCCGTTTGCCAACGAAACGGACTCGCTTAGCATAGGAGAACTGACCGTAGAAAACCGGCTGGATCGCATTTCCATCTACGGAAGCATTGATATTACCCGAGACAAGGAAGGCCTTGCTCATGCTGAAACCCTGCAGACACTGTTCAACGATATTATTTCCAGTATGAAAGAAGGAGACCTGCCGGACAAAATCAGCATCAAACCGGCAGACAGTGTTTCTAATCCGTTTGCAAGCTGAAGTGGGAGGGAATTGATGTCGCGTAGTTTCAATGCTGGAACAAGGAGACTGAGATAGAGCTTAACACTATTTTCATTTCGTACCGAATTGGATGACTAACCCGCCGATTATGATGATCACTATGCCAGCCCAAGTTGATGTTGAAATTGCCTCTTTGAAAACAATTTGACCAAACAGGACACTTATAACCGCAAAACAGGCTACGTAGGCCCCTAACAACTTAGAAAAATCCCACTTAACCATATTGACAACAAGGCCATAACAACCAAGAATAATAAACCCGATAGCAATCACTCCAATACCCCAACCCCGCAATCCTTTCCTTATGAGGGCATCACCACCAACTTCCAATAATGCGGAAAGGATGAAAATCAGCCATATAAAAGAATTATTCATATAACTCACGATATAACAATTTATTAATCCAATAAATACCTGTATGGAGATCATCCTTTAACAGAAAAAGCCCCAACTTGCGAAGGGGCTTTCCTGGTAATAATACCGACAGCTTTTATATCAACTGCTCTTCATCTTATGCATCAATAGCCATCAGTACAACTCTCTTGGCTGCAGCTGAAAGCTTACTTTGCTTCCGGTGCTGCTGCTTCCATTTTCTTGTCTGCTTTCTTAGAAGCTTTCTTTGCCTTCTTAGCTTTCTTCACTTTCTTTGCTTTCTTCTCTGCCTTTACTTCCGGCTTGGCTTCAGCTTTTGCATCGGCTGCTGGTGCGGCAGGAGCTGCGGCAGCTGCAGGAGCTTTTGCATCTTTTGCTGCTGCTTTGTCAGCTGCGAAAGAAACGCCACCAAAGATTCCGGAGATAGCAAGTGATACGATCACGCCAGCGATAAAATTCTTTTTCATTTGTGCGGTAAGTTTGAGTTTGTTAATTCGTTGGAATCAGGATTATCCTGCTTCCTATAAGTTACTACGCAGCTCTTCTGCTTTTCTTTCAATAAATCGGTCGCCGCTGCAATTATTTTACCACTGCCATAACAAGCAGAGTGGAATGGCCGAGAACTGCCATGCTGCTTCTGATCAATGAGGAATGAAATATACTTATGATATCAATAAGCATTTCGTTATTTTTACTTGAAGTATCTATTTACTTCGACACGATTATCACCACAACGATAAACGAGATACAGCATGAAAACCGTCGCACAACTTACCACCCCGACAACACTTGAATTTGAGAAAGAGATAGCTGAACTTCATGAGAAGATCGCCACCAATGACAATGACCTGGTAAGAGTTGCGGGTGTAAGCAGCCTTAATAAGACGACGGCCTTGCGCAACCTGCTTGACACGATTTATGCCCTCGACATTGACTCCGGAATAAAGAGGGAGATGACCGACACATGCCTGCATCTTATTGACAATGAGGTTGCCTCAAAACGCTTTGACACTGAATTGACAGAAAACGATGCCGCCTTCATAGGCAAGCTTGAAAAAAAACACCCCAATCTCAACGCCCGTGAACTTAAAATCTGCCTGTTTATCAAGTTGAACTATGACAACGTTGAGATTGCCCATTTTACCGGTATAACACCACGAGGTTTGGAAAGCTTACGATACAGGACACACCGCAAACTTGGACTTGCCAGGCATGATTCTATGAAAAGCTACCTGATGGCGCTCTCTCTTGCTTGACAGAAGAATGACCACACACATAACGACAAACCACATACCCACCATGAAAACGACAACAACAAAGGCTGATCTGATTGGTACCGTTGCCCAGAAAACCGGCTTGACAATCAACGAAAGCGAATCAGCAGTGAACAGCTTATTTGACTGCATCATTGATTCGCTGAAAACAAGGAAACGCATTGAGATCAGAGGCTTCGGCTCTTTCAATATCCGGCACAAGAACCTGCGCCAGGCACGCAACCCGAGAACGGGGGAAAAAGTGATGGTTGATGAAAAAGAGGTGCCGGTATTCAAGATATCGAAGGAGTTCAAAAGTGCCGTGACTGACAGCCTGAAAGCTTGAAGGGAAAAGGAAAAGTCACTCACAGGAATTCGGGTGTCCGCTGGGGGTGGATTTAGCAGTGTATGACACTTCAATTAAAACAGGAGATCGTCGTGTGGGCCAACAGGTAGAAAAAAAAGTGGCGAAGATACCCACTAATCATGCCAAAAACTTACAAAGTCAAAACTGGACAAAATGTATTATTTTGTCCAGTATGATTTAAAGCAAGCATTTTAAACAAACTATTGATTTTTTTGAAGTATAAGTTCTGTTTTGCCGCGCACCGCTCGAGACATGAATTCTCTGGCATGCATTTCATTAGTAATCATGACTACACGATCAGAAACCATGCATGCCTGAAATACTACACGTATATCATCTATATGAGGGTGGGGACTAAGTGGATCAACGAAAAAAATCACTATATCGCAATGGTCTAGCAAAACTGCAGTAGCAATTTCAATATCTCCACCCTTTGGCCCAGAATGATGGCGAACCATTTTCTTGTTAATGTCTCGTGAAGTTGCCGCACACACTTCACGACCAGTTGTTCCAGTCGCCAAGATCGTTCCGAACTGATTTAGTTCGTGTTCATGATCAACAGCAAACTCAACCATTCTATTTTTCATCTCATTATGGGCAATTAGAGCAATCGTCATGGCTTCGAATTTTTTTCGATTGTCTACAAGTTTAACATGGTGATACTCTTCTGATCTCCATATTCTTTCATGAGTTGGATTGTCTAATGGAACTGATATGGTATCTCCTGCTTTTATTTCTAGGCTTAATTTTGGTGGGCAGCTTTGAATGTTTCTGTTCGCATCAAGTTCAGCTTCAGTATAATACCATGACATTACTGACCCTACGTTCATAAGACGTTTTGCGTGCCATTGGTCGCAAAGTCTTGTGAGTGCCAAGTTTTCATTGCGTTGCCAATGAGCGGCATTAGGTGCTAAGAATGGCCAAATAATGCTACACTCGCGCTGACAAATAAGATATGAGAGAATAACGACTCCGCCATCAGTCGTGTTTCTTAGACGTGTCACACCACATGCATTTTTCAACCAATCAGCAACATCGTCAGGAAGGGCGGGAAGATTCAATTTTTCGTTACCAAAAAATAAACGATCATAAGTTCCTCCAGTAAAAAGAAAGTGAAAAGGAAAGTCGTTTATACGATTTGGTTCGCGTTTTGTTTCAAGCTCATATAAACGATTGAAGACTGTTATTAGACGAGAGTTTGCTCTTCGATCGTCTTGACTAGCTAATACTCCGATTAATGTTTTCTTTTGTGTCATAGCAACCCCTAATAATTATTTTACTTAATTAAAAATTTTGCTATTACAAACATTTGATTCCTTTAAAGTTACTAATTATTTTTGCAAAAAGTGGTTCTTTTTTAAGACTAATTGTTACCCTATTTAATTGGCAAAATGCGTTATACTGTCCAGTATTGATTTGCTGAAAGCCCGCACCCGCATTTTCTTTGATGTCGGAAAAAGCAAAAACTATACAAAATAATTAGCAATCAAGAAATTCATGTTTCTCAAAGTTAATCGATACCACCAAGACAACTCTCTCACACCCTCACCTCGATAATATCGCTCCACCGCGTGGTGTAGCATGGCGATAGCCACTCCTGATTTGGCTTCCATGCCTCAGAGTTTTCAGCTGCAAGATGCACTGCCCCTCTGCCGTATCGCTGGTTGATAGAATCCATAGCTTGCATAAGCTTTGCATCGCGCTCATCTGCAGCCGGCTCTGCTTCTGCAAAAAGCGAAAGCGTTGTGCTGCATGATGCTCTTGGCACAATGCCGCTGACAATAACGCCTGCCTTTTTATACACTTTTCCCTCACGAAATATACCGGCAAGAATCGTTTCCGCTGCCTTCAAAATTGCAATAGAATCCTGCGCCGGATGCGGCAAGGCTGCCGTGCGGGTTCCCCAGTAGCGGTTGCCTGATTCATCGAACGGGCTGGTCGCAATGAAGACCGTCAGCAGGGAAGCAAGCGAATCCTCTTTGCGCAGCTTTACAGCGCATTTGCCGGCGAAGGTTGCCACTGCCTGCTGCATCTCGGCAAGCGTGCTAACGTTGCGGCCAAAAGAGCGCGATGTGCAGATGCTCTGCTTTGCGGGCCGCACCAGCTCCATTGGCAGGCATGATGTGCCCTGCAGCTCTGCCTGGATTCTT
>Ga0364857_10111_pt1 | contig 17987 bp, 8 predicted proteins | sample SorcelAu500001C6_2_FD_206910 | JGI IMG/M metagenome (GOLD analysis project Ga0364857, IMG submission 206910) | Enriched cells from Trout Bog Lake Hypolimnion, Wisconsin, USA - BchlTB.Aug20.5000.01 .C6 | ecosystem: Environmental > Aquatic > Freshwater > Lake > Hypolimnion/Profundal zone | place... | reverse complement strand
AACAACCAAACTTGTCCATACAGCATGGCTTTCTGGTGGTTGAGTTACAAGCCAAAACTCACTATCTCTTTTTAAACCAAGCCTCCAATAGCTTTCTGCCTCTACATAGAAATCTGACTCGTTTGCACCTGTTCGTCCTTTGTGTAGAAGATCATCAGCCTCTTGAATCAGGTATTCAATATGTTTTATGCCGACAGGTAATTCAAAAGAGGCAATAGCTGGGACAATGCATAAAAAGCCATCGCTCTCAACATGAGGATAAAAAGCCCCATTGAGTCCATAATCAGGAAGGGCAATCAGGGGAAGAGACCATGGAAAATCTTTGTCTACACATACAATAAGATCATATGGGTACTCCTGTAACACTTTATTGAGCCGCCAGGCAGAGGCTAGGTTTTGTCTTTGCGAGAAGCGTTTATCTAACTCATACTGTGTAATTCGTGAAGTATCCTCCCACTTAGAGATAATTTCCGCATGGAGCAATTCGAGCGATTTACCTATTGATTCAGGCATATTGACCCGTTGAACCTTTTTTAATAACTGGCGCAGAAGGTGTAATTAATCCTTTGCCCGATCCACCTCGATTACCATCACCGCCATCATTATCTTCTAACTCTTTGATTCGGCCATCCCAAAAATCTGTATTGAAAACCGATTTAAATGCCTTAAGAACCATTAGTTCATCAGAATCTGCTCGCTCTATCTGTGATACTTTATCGATTGCTGCATCCAGTTCCTCGCACATCCTGCGAACTCGACCAAGGTTATTGTCATGGGTAATTTCTTCACGAGGGTTTACAGGACGATAAACGCGCTCATTTAAAAGCAATCTGTTGCGAATGCTTCGCAAAACTGCCAACAGGGCTTTATCGTCTCGCTCAACCCATCCATTGAAGGGATATGCTTCATCAACTAAAACAGAAATAATAAAACCACTAGGCATTTTCCAGATAGAACGACTCTTTGACCAGTACTTGATAAATCTCACAATTCTACGGAGTTGCCGGCCTTTTGTTGTATCAGGACTTTTATCTATTACCTGCGTATTGAACCAATTTGTAATATCTTCAGGTGCCGAATTTTTCCAGTCTCCACTTGAAGCAAGCTCTTTCTTTTTCTCCCCATTGTCCTCATAAGTTCGATAGACTGGTATATCAACATGAAATCCATCATTGTAATAAACCCGAACACAATTTTTGCGAATTTCGGGAGGTGTATTGAATTTATTGTCGGAAGCAATAGCTTTGCGAACCATTTCTTTTGCATCACTTGCCGAACAATCTCCACCACGTGGACCTCTGAGTAATTCTCTATCGAAAACTGCTCCATCATCGATATCAGATGTTTCAACTTCAGACTGAACCATTGTCTTCATCGCATATGATCCTTGAGCAACAAACTCAACAGGAACAGGCTTCTCATCCGATTTCAGTCCGTTATTTAACCTATTACGATTCGCTTCGCGACGTTGTCTTGCAACACCAAGATTTGCTTCATCGACAAATACCCGTTCATCATGAAAATTTGTGAGGTGTTTGTTTGCGTTGTAGCTCATTATTCTTCTCCCTCTATTTATTAATATTCATCAACATACTAATTGGCCTGAAGGTCAGGCACATTACCCTACTCCCAAGTCTTATTCTTAAATCCCAGACTTGCAGCATTTTCAGATACAGCTCGTTTGATCTGATCGGATACTCCCTCCGGAAAATCGGCACTAATCTCAACACTGACTTGTATTTTCGCCGTCGGATCGCTCGCAAGGACACTGATTATCTCTTCAGCAATCTCAAGTAGACGAATTCTGGCAGTGGCTGCACTCACGTCAGCTGTTCCGATAAATGTTTTCGACTTCGTTACGCCTGTTGTTGTTTGTATTGTTCCGGGGCCCACCTGAGTAGAACCGGGAGGATTATTTAGCGTGGACGTTTCTTCACCCAACTTGCCTGGAACAGGTAATATCGGTGGTTTTGGCGCATGCTCTTCTTCATACTTTCTTGCAGTTCCAGGTTCAATCAGCAGCAACGTCTCATCAAGCTGCACGTTGGCATCGCCAAACTTGAAACCCTCGTACTTCCCTTCGTAGAGACCGTATGCCGTACCATAAAAATCCTTGCTCCCGGCACCCTTGACAATCGCCTGTTCCAGAACGCTACGGGTTTTCAAGCGTGGCAAATAGAGATAGCGCAGCGTATCTTCCCAAAAATCTATGGCACTGTAGTAGGGCTTGTCCGTCTTCCAATAGAGCTTTTTCAATTCATCTCGCAGATGTATCGGTGACCATGTCGTTATGACCAGTTCAGTGTCAATACATACTCGCTCAATCTCTGAGCCAAGCGATGCGCCAACCGTGTTAAGCGGATATACCTCCACGATTGGTTTGGCATCCGTGGGGTTATGCTGCGCAGGGCAGAGCAACCATTTGTAGCACTCCCGTGCAACACGAAGAAGTACCTCTTCGGCTCCCTGCAGCTCCTTCCTGGCTTGCTGTGCCTGAAGATTGTCAAGCACCAGACGCATTGCTGCCACATCTTCCACAATGGAGTTCCAGGCCAGAGCAACACGAATGGAATCGAGTAGCCGGGCAAGAGCACCATGATCAGGAGCAAGAAAAATCAGCCGGTTACCGCGATATCGTGGCTTTGCCCCGTTGTTCCTGACATGATCGAGCACTCCATCAAAGGCGAATCGTGACTCTTCCCGTGAATAATGCTGCTCTGGTGAAAGCACAACAAGGCGAAGAAAACTATCATCCGGCACGTCACCGTGCGGAGTGAATATATGGGTACCATCAAAAAATGAGGCACTGCCGAGAAGCTTCTTGAGAACCTCGCCCATGCGCCCACGCACCTCGTTTTTATCATCAAACCGCATCTTCCGTTCCTCCATCTCCCGCCGTAAATTTGCCCTTGTATCGAACCAATAGCGGGTCGCCTCCTGAGCCCTGTCTCCGGAGGAGTTCAGATAGTGAAGTTGGTTTGCAAGTCGGTTAAGAGCATCGGAATAAAGAGAGGATGTTTGCCCCGGCTGGAGACACCCCAGCAGTACTCGCGCTCGATCAAGACCTCGTATTCCGGGTTTCATGGTAACGGAGGATGGCGCACTGCCAAGAAAGACCGTCCGGGCAACGCGGCGAGCAGCCTGAACGGAGCCAAAGCGAGTCTCATTAGCCTCAATAAAAGTGGTCTCAGCCCGCTCGCCATCAATATCCCGATCAATCACCGGATCCCAACCAGGTCCAAGATAGTAGATCAATTCATTACGTGCGCTCCCGTCATAAAGAGGAATACTGGCAGGAAGAATCATCAAATCCTTGTTATTGTCCTGCCACAACCGATAGATAACCTTGGCCATCAATTTCAGAACGCCACGTGTGCGCTGAAATCCTTCTATGGTTGTCCACTCCTCGTAGAGCTGCGTGAATACTTCCGGATGGATAGGATAGCTTTGCGCCATCCGATCATAATAACGGGCTTCCTGAGTTTCCTGTGGTACCTTTATGCCTTCTGCGACGTAGGCATCAGCAAAGGCACGGCAGACTTCATCACGGCCATTAATATCCCGAATAGTTTCAAACAACCTCCGCCTGACAATTTCGAAAGCCTCCTCGGGCGCCACGGTCTTCCAAAGAGCCTGTACACGATTAAAAACCGATTCCAGCGCCTGCAATGCAGCAACACCCCTCGGACCACCAGCCTGACTGTTGGATTCCGGCAATGAAGCAAGCACTACGGCATTTAGGACAAGCTTCGCTGCTTCAGTCAGTGATTGAATGAATGAGAGATTACTGTCGTAGGTACCACCGCTCAGCGGCTGGCTCTCAACAAAATTACGGATATAGACAACCAGTTCGTCCAGCAGTACAACGCACGGTGCAAACCGGGTCAGCAACGCGCAAAGCACATCCTTTCCCGGTGAAGTCCCGTTGGCATCAGTCTGTTGCACCAAAGCAAACCCTTCCGCACCACCAAGTTGCCAAGCGAGTTCCCCCCAAAGCGTGCACACCACCTGATCGCCGTGCATCCACGGTTGACCTGGAGAGTGGGCAGTACCATCCAATACAGCTACCTTTGCAAGCGGTACATCTATTACCCCCGCTTGATCGAGCAGTGATGGAATACCGGAGAGGTCACCAAGAGCACAGTAGCGAGTAGCCAGATGGTAAACGGCAAGCATCGTATGCGTTTTTCCACCACCGAAAGAGGTTTGAAGCTGAATGACCGGCTCACCACCCTTGCTATTGAGTCGCTGTGATACCTGGATGAGCAGCTTACCCATACCTTCTGTGATAAAGGTTCGCTCATAAAAAGCATTGGCATCACCATATTCCGGAGTTGCCCTTCCCGTCCAAACAGCGGTCAAGTCTGCGGCAAACTCGGATTGCTGAAAGGTGCCATTCAGCACATCCGAGTGAGGTATAATGATTTCACGCCAGGGTTTCAGGCTCATGAGTTATATCCTTCAGTTATCAAAAAGTGACAGTTGTGGGTCAGATGGCTTCGGTATGCTGTTGGCAACAGCTTCGATACCTGTCCAGCTTGTGATGAGTTCGTTATAGGCTCGGGCATCTTCGGCTTGACCGAGACGTTCGCAGAGCGTGTAGAGGCGGTATGCGAGTTGACGTACCGCTTCAGCTTTGCCGCCGAGAGCAGCAAGAAGTGCTCCTGATGCAGATTCGCCTCCTTGCTTCAATGCGCGGATAAGCTGGTGCAGTGCTTCCCATACAGGCATTCGCTTGTCAGTACACGGATCCCAGTCAGTTGGATATTCAGCCCATTTGAGCAGACAGACTTTGCCGCTGCCGCTTTGGAGCACACCGGCCTCCTTCATGGCGTCAACACTGGTGGATTTAGAACGAGCCAATACATCGGCTTCGCCGAAAAGGTTTTCATTCCATCCGTATTGCTCAAACCAGTGAAGACAAAACTGGGTATCGGGATCGAAATCATCCTCGGCAAGAAAACGGTTGATGAGCTGGAGAGCCGTTCTGACGCTCATCGGTGTGCCGTCTGCTTCCAGCACTGCTGAGTATTTGGAAAAGACCGCCATGCCGGGGCCAATGATAGCCTGCGACAAATCCACCGGAGCAACGGGCGAACGTTCCTCACCAGAACCTTTGGTCATTTCGTCAAGTGCCTCGGGCAAGACGCCGTTCAACTCGCGAATGAACTCGCGGCGGGAAACGGAGGGAGCGTCAGCAGAACGTTTGCGGCAAACAAGGACGATGCTAGATGCGAGGGCATTTGCTCCCATGCCAATCATCCGGAATTCCTGTTCGCTACGTAATGGCCATGTACCAACAATAGCAAAACCAGCACTTAACACTGCCGACAGAAAAGTTACCCATCCGGGGGAAGATGTTCCATCTTTACTACTCGTCTCCGACTGCTTGAATGCATAATAAATTGTAACTGGGCCTTCAGGATGTGACTGTTCTGCAAGTTTGTGAACAACCTGAGTCATTCCGTCTAAACAAAATTCCTCCGCATTCTCCTTAGAAGGATGACGGTAAGGAGTTGCAATTAACTCTTCCTTCTTTGGCACTGCAATTGTTGCAAGCACCTTCGGGAATACTGTTCGTAAAGTTCGGCGTAGCCATACATAGAAAAAATCAGATAAGTCAGCATATCCGATGTTATCATAATAAGGCGGATCTGTTGAAATCATCTTAAGATTTGAAATAATCTGAGTTTGCGCATCCGCTTGAGAGGCAAAACCCGCTGCGACAGGGGATAATTTCTTGATACAATCAGCGATATATACGGATGCTGGAGCAAAACCACCAACAGTATCAGCAAGAATAGCTGCCGCAGGATAATCCCACGTCATAGGGATGGCTTGTTTCCCAAAAAGATTCATCACCTTCTGATTACCAGGAACCCACCGCGTAACGGAATTGGAAAAGTCAGCGCAACGATCCACTGCAAATGCGAGATATACACTCACAGCCTCCGCATAAGCATTAGCACCAACGCCTCCAATGTCAAGACCTTTACCATCGTCTTCCATTCCCGAAATAATGGCAGCCCGGCGAATACTTTCCCTTACCTCTACAACAAGTTCACTGAATGTTGTCAATGCCACTAACTGACGAGGTGTAAACAAATCGCCATAGTTTGTAAGTCCGTAATTTGGAGTCTTAAAATCACGTGTATTGTCTGGCAATATCATGTCTGGTTTCCAAGTCACACTTACCGTTCTTGCGATTTGCTCGGCATCATCGGTAGGAGTAAGATAAATGCGACCTCCACTTTTCTCTGCAACGATAGCCATAAGTTTTTGGCCCATACGACCGGCTTTCCCTTCTGAACGAATGTAGTCGTATTCCATTGGAGTATCGGACATCAAGCAACGAAAAGCCTTTCGTTTACCTGCTGAAGTCCCGGCTATTGCCTCTGGTGGTGGATTTCCAGTCTTAACAATGAAACGATATTTATCACCATCCACGATGGGATGTACGTAAGCCTCTTTACCAAGTTTATTTGCGAGAACAAAAGTGGATGCGAGGGGAACATCGACATGGGAAAAAGCAGGATTCGAACTTTTGACGGTTCTTGCCCAAATCCAAGCAATCACATTCACTTTATGGCCAATCAGAGGCTTTAAATCAGGCCTCACACTCACCATTTCCTCAGTAATTTCAACAGGTGGATAAAGGTGCCCAATACGTTTTTGTGCTTCATCACGCATCCACGACCCATAACGCCGAACATCCTCGGCCAATCCAGTGGCTCCCGGCCAAATTTTTGAAAGTTCGAGACTTTTGCTCTGTTTGTTCTCAATCTCTGGTCCGACCGGAGGTCGTCCAGCGAACTTGGGCGGAATCTCAATCATTGCTTTGTTAATCAGCACTGCAACAGGATTCAGATCGGAGGCGTAGGCTTCGAGTCCCAATCGCTGTGCTTCAAGTGGAATAGCTCCACCACCAGCAAAAGGGTCATGAAACGCAGGCATCTTTTCCGGGTTGAACAGCTCGGCAGCCTGCGGATGCTCTTTATTCAGTTCGCACACCTCCCGCCAGGAGCGACGAATTTCAACCCGGGCACGTTCCAGAACATCCTCGTTTGTGGTATTTTTCCACAATACAAGCTCTTCTATTATTTTGAACAACCGTTTTCGCTCAATGGCAGCGTCTTTTTTATTCCTGCCGTATCTAAACCCACCTCCCTGTTGATAACCAGGGTCATTGACCAACTGCGCAAAAAGAACCGCTCTTGCGGCTGCAAGAGGTCGCCTTGCCCACCAAAGATGGATGCCGCGTGGATGAGCACCTATCCCTGGCATTTTCTCATAGGCACAAGCCGCATTGATAGCATCCAGCGGAAGCGCAACCTCAATAAGCTTGCGGGGTGATTTTATTGGATAGTCTGATATCATTCCTTTATTTCTGTAAGCCAGGTTCTACCTTTTTCAGTTATTCTGTACTTTTGCAGACTGCTTCGTGGTTTATCCGGAATGGTCATTTCAATCAATCCGGCTGTGATGAGCGGGTTAAGGACTTGGTGCCGGAACTTGGTGCGATCTGAGCGACCAACAATGATCATGAGCTTGGATAACTCACTATCTTCCAAACAATTAGAGAGAACTTCGACTTGGTGCTGACTTAGTGCCAACTTAGTGCCGACTTGCGCGGTAACGTACTCTTCTGTCGAGCCGGATTGAACCGGTCGCCATAACGTTTGTATAAATGAACCGGCATCCTGCCTGAATTCGGGTGGTCTGAGCCCGCTTTCGGCGCAAAGTTCGATCATGTCGAGAATACCTGAGCCTGCGCGTTCAACGATTCTGGTCAGAAACAGTGATTCGGCAATAAGCGGATTGTGCGGTATCGAAGCGTGAGGGCGGCGCAGTGAATCGATGGTCAGGGATGGCGGCAAGCTTCCCGGATTCCACACCTCAAGCCGGTCGGAAAAGAGCATGACCTGAACAGAGGCATTGGAACTGTAGTCGCGGTGCGCAATGGCATTGACAATTGCTTCCGCCACGGCATCACGGGGAATTTCGTAGGTGACCGGTGCCTCGTTGCTTACTGCCCGGGTACCAACTGCTCTGTTGAGCTTGCCCATGACAAAGTCTATTGCTGCGTCCACCAGTTCGAAAAGGTCGCCTTTATACACCTGATAGGAGGGAATCGGTTTCCTTACCTGGGTTCCGTGAAAGTGGAGGCATTTGACTTCGGATGAAAGCAGAAAGCGCTGCGGTTGAGTTCCAAAAAGTAGTATGGCTGCGTTACTCGGTCGATCATGGTCAAGAAGATTGAGGTGAACCAGTGCATTTCGCATCGGTGTTCCCCGGCCATGGGCATAACCACGTGCATGCACGGCCCGATCAAGAAATGTTGCCACCTTCTCTTCTGAAATATCGGTGAGTGCAGCTCCCCGGCAGGCTGAAGCATCGAACGGGCCTGTCGTAATCGCGCCCCATCGCCCCAGATATTCTACCAGACTGGCGTAGACGCCTGCTGTAAGTTCGGGAATACTCGCAAACCGGCGCCTGATGAGCTGATCGCCTGCTTTGCGAATAAGCGCCTGCATTTTCGGATGGCGACCAGATGTGTTCTCACTTTTTACAAAGATGATTCGGGGTTTTGCAGCCTCGGTAGCCTGATCGAATTCCTCTTCCGTTGGTGAGATACCTTCAAGCCCTTCGGAACCATAACTATCACCGAAAAGTCCGATATAGAGGTCACAACGATCAACCTCTTCAAGATAGACGTTGTCAGGTCGGCGATCTGAGGCCGGGATATCTTCGAACAGGAATACTTCAAAAAACTGCCGCAGAAGCGCATCATTCAAAATAAATGTCTTCAGAGACTGACGTTCTTCAGCCAGCTCTTTTTGTACGCTCGAAACAAATATGCGGTAACGTCGTGATGTACTCATTTATTGCCTCCTGCAAGTGCGAGAAGATCCTGGATATTGTAATTGATTGATGAGACGCCCCAACCTGGTTCTGCATCAAAGGGGCTCCGCAGATAGTAGGGTCCATCAATCTGCTCATTCTCGTCAATTTGCACAATGGCAAGTACAAATTTTTCGGCCTGGTTAAGTGCATAAAGCATCTCATTACGAGTAACGGTAATAGTAGTTGCACCTTTTATTCGCCCCTTGACTTCGATATGGCGGGATTCAGGTTGTTTACCATCAATTGCCGGCGGGTATGAGGTAATATCCCAACCGCATTTCTGGGTGGAGACATCTACCACATGGCATCCTCGGGCTTCTTCAGCGAGGCGAACAGCATGCATGGCAAGCTGCTCGATGCGTGAACGGGCTGCGGGATCAGCAGAAAATGTAGAGCTGCAGGATGCAGGCTCACCTTGCAGTGCACGAAGCAATCCGGCAGGAATAACCAGTGCTCCACTGAGCACAACCGGTGTTGCAGAGGTGACATGACGCATGGAGAGCAGCTCTTTCTTGCGATGCTCCAGCCGGGCTTCGAGATCGCTGAGCGTTCGACGAACATTTTCAAGGTTGAGCCGTACATCCTTTCCTGCTTTTTTGTCGTCGGTAAGCTTCTCGAAACGGTCTGACCAGAAATTTATCTCTTTCGTCAGACGCTCGTGGACAGCGGCAAGGGTCTTGTCAACATGGGCAATCCGACGGTCAGCGACCTCACTGAAGTGCTGAGGAACAAGTGTTGATGCAGCCAGGGCAAGAGCACGATTTTCCAACCCGGCGTTAAGCCAGGGTGCAGCGAGTATTTCAGCCAACAATGGTCTCTGAGCAGAAACAAGTGGTTCAAGGTCTAAATGCGGAGCCCACCCGGCGAAAGTAGCGCTGCCGTCGGGCATAACCCGAACAAATTGCAGACGTTTGGAAATAACCATGCCATCACCGGATTTCACCTCGTGGGTGAGGAGAAAGAGCAACGAGGGCTGGTCGCCATCATCAGCCGGGTCAACAAGGATAGTGCCCTGACGGAGGAGGTTGGCATGCTGCTCCAGCAAGAGGTCGCTGAGAGCAAGCATAAGCGGGTGGCCGGGATGAATCATATTAGCGAAGGCAAGGCCGGGTTTATCCACCGGACGCACGGCATCCTTGGTAAAACAAACCCGTTCGTAACGATGCAGAACCGGAGCAAGGGCCCGACGATTGCGTCCGGTAATGAGGCGGTCGCGTTCACGCAATTCGGCGGGAACTCGCGTGATTTCAAAACGGCCAGATTCGCGGGGATAAATCGAACCACCAAGTGACTCAAAGCCTTTCATAAAGAATGATCGAACAAAGAAGGGCTGAAGACGACGGGCTTCAGCCTTTTCCATCTCTTCCTTCACTTCAAAAAGTCGTTCTGTGCTGAAACTTTCCTGCGCAAGTGCATCTCGATTGAGAATCTCTTTCAAGTGATCAAGATCGAGAGCGATATCAATTTTGTGACTGAGGCGAGCACGCACTTCAGGTTTATCACCATAGCGAATCGCTTCCAGAAGCAAATCCTTGAGGCTGATGCCATCAAACACCTCACCAAGAACGTTAAATACCTCACCCTTGAGTGCATCACTCACTACTTGAAGCTTTACAAGCAAACGGAAATAGACATCACCTTCACGAGTCTCCTTGGCGACAAGGTTCCAGAGATGGCAAACCTCCTGCTGGCCAATACGATGAATACGCCCGAACCGCTGTTCGAGGCGGTTGGGGTTCCAGGGCAGATCGTAGTTCACCATCAGATTGGCATTCTGAAGGTTGATGCCTTCACCGGCTGCATCGGTGGCAACAAGTACACGGATTTCGGGGTCAGAGCGAAAAAGCTCCTGAGCTTTCCGGCGGTCGTCTCGGTGAACGGCACCGTGAATGACAACGATAGCATCATGACTGCCAAGCACACCAGCGATTTTTTCATGCAGATAGTTCAGCGTGTCCCGATGCTCACTAAAAATGATAATTTTTCGCATCCGCCCGCCAGCATCGCGCATTTGAGGTTCGTTCTGGAGAATGCGGGAGAGTTCATCCCACTTGCGATCCTTACCGGATGCGACAAGCCCTTTCGCTTGCTGTTCAAGGGCTTGGAGGATGCTGATTTCAGCCTCCAGCTCCGCAATAGTTTGTGAAGCCGTGGCCTGAACGACCAGCGTCTCTTCCATTGTTTCCTGCTCCTCGGCATTGAAATCATCCTCGTCCTCGGGAACATCGATGAGTGTCTCAGCAAGAAGTTGTTGCCCTCTGGCTCCTATTTTTTCCTCACGAAGACGACGTTCGAGACGTTCCTTCCGACGCTTGAGTGACTGGAAAATGGCTTCAGGGCTTGAGGCCAAACGACGCTGAAGAGAGGTGAGCGCAAAGCCAACTGAACCCTTTCGTTTACCGTCAAGTTTGTCAGCCTTGCCCATTTCAGTCTTCACATAATCGGTTACCGCTTCGTAGAGCGCCGCTTCGAGGTCTGAAAGCTGGTAATTGACCGTGTATGCCTTACGCTCAGGAAAAAGAGGTGTGCCATCAAACTTGACCAGTTTCTCCTTAACCATTCGGCGAATAAGGTCGGAACAATCAACCTTGTGAACACCATCACGAAACTTTCCATAAAAGCGGTCGGAGTCGAGGAGAGAGAGGAACAACTGGAAATCCTCCTCCTTGCCGTTGTGCGGCGTTGCCGTCATCAGCAGGAGATGGCGAGTCTGCTCACCAAGCTTTTCGGCTAACTTGAAGCGGCCCGTCTTCTGCATTTTATTGCCGAAAAAGTGTGCAGCAAGCTTGTGCGCCTCGTCGAACACGACAAGATCCCATCCAGCAGCACAAAGCTTGTCCTGCAGCTCTTCGTTTCGTGCCATTTGGTCGAGACGGACAATAAGGTGATCGATATCTTCAAAAGGGTTTCCGCTCGGGGTCGCCGCTTCCAGATCTCTTGTAAAGACGCGGAATTCGAGCCCGAACTTCTCGAACAGTTCCTCACGCCATTGCTCAACCAGGCTTCCGGGTGCAACGATGACAATACGCCGAGCATCGGCACGCATGATAAGCTCACGGATGTATAGGCCTGCCATGATGGTCTTGCCTGCACCGGGATCGTCAGCTAGAACAAACCTCAGCGGTTGACGAGGCAACATGGATTCATAGACGGCAGTGATCTGATGCGGAAGGGGCTCAACATTTGAGGTATGAACGGCCATCATCGGGTCGAACAGAAAAGCAAGATCAATGCGCTTGGCCTCAACAGTGAGTTTGAATGCCTCACCATCTCCGTCAAAAGACCAGGGGCGCTCACTGATGGCAACAGCAACGCTCTCTTCGTCGGCCCGACCAAGAAGCCGTTCTTTGAGCGTACCGTCAGGTGTCTGATAGATAACCCGAACGGCTCCATCGGCAATTGGAACGACCGCGATAACCGTTGCAACAGCCGAAGGTTCAAGACCTGTAAGGGAACTGGCTTGGGTTATGTCTTCAATGCGCATGAGTGGTTCCCAGTCTTAATGTATTTTCAACCAATAATATACATGATTTCATCATGAGTGATAAATTCACCATTCATGAGGACATGTCCTTTTTAAATCCAAATTTTGAAATAAACAGGGAGTTCAAGAAGTCTTATCCGAATAATGGAAAACGAAAAACTTAATCAACGATATCATACTTAATGGGGTACCAAGATTTCACCATGACAACGCTCAATTATTTACAAAATAATCACATCAAATAAAAAAATAGAACGAGTTAATGGGCTTTAGCCGCTCATTAAAACTCCGATTAATCGCACTGCTCAAGGTTTAATAAAAGCAAAATGGCGGATAGTTGGACATAAACCGAACAGGGAAGTGTTTTGCTCTTTGAAAAGAGTTGCTGACTCTGGCAAAGAGAATGTTTTACTGGCAGAGAAACGAGTGAAGTTGAAACATTCCGAAATAACATGCCGGCTTTCAGCTGGTTAAAGCGGGAGAAAAAGTTATAACGAGGGAATAAAAAAAGCCCGCAACGTCGTTTCTTTGCAGGCCTTTAGGGTGTGGGTGGGTGGACGATAGTGGATTCGAACCACTGACCTCTACAGTGTAAATATCACATTGAGGCTATATACCATTGATATAAAAAGAGTTACAGGCCTATTAAAATTTTCTCGTAACATACGCGTAACAAAAATTTTATCACTATCGATCAAGCAATAAAAACAACGATTACGTTTCGCCCCAATCCAATCGGCTCCTGATGACAGAGAAAAATCTTCAATTAATTGAATAACGACATTTAGATTTATTCCCAGCGCATCAGCATATAATGACGCATGGCTTCTGAGTGATTCCAGAAGCTGATAGTATAATGCTTAAGGTAAAAATATGGAATGCTAATAAGCAATATCCTCACTCGAAACTCTCTTCTCGCTCGCGATCACGCCTGCTCTCATTCTCAATCCAGCGATCCAACTCCGGCATGGTGTCAGCCACCCAACCTTTAACATCCTCATCGGAATGTTCAGCGAGCTTAATCACTTGAGCCTTTCGTCGTACTAGAATGTTGGCCAAGGAACCACTCCAGCTTCTTGGATGAAGGCGATCCCAGAAGTTTCCGAGGAAACGCCGTTTGTCCGGTGCATGATCCAACATCGTCAAAAAGAGTGACGAAAATTCCATTTCCTCACCATCATTTTTTTTGCCAAACATACTTATGCACCGACCAAGCAATGGATAGCGTAAGACAGAGTCGATATCTGCCCATTGCCGAAGAATCTTAAAATCCATTTCTTCAATCGGAGTGCCGACACCGAAATCAGCATCGAACAAATGGTGGTTGCGGAGTGGTGGTTGGGGCAACAGAAAGGTGTCGAGCGCGATGACGGGTTGCGTCTCGAAGAGTGCCTTAAAAATGTAGCTCAGGTCATGCAATGAAATGTATACGCTTTCAGAGGCCAACAAAATGTTAATGCAAACCTGACGTGCCGTATCCCCACCCTCGTTACCAGCAAGACACACCCGTATCACTGTGTGCATACCGAAATCTCGGAGCTGGCCTTTCTTGCTAAAGTCCGCCCGTACGAGCAGGTTGCGACCGACCTCGATAAGGCGAGGGCAATAAATCCTATCCTCCTTGCGATCTCGGAAGAAGTGCATATGCAAAATATCGAGTGCAATCTCGACTCCCTCAGGTAAAACGCCAATATCTTCGAGGAGATCCGCCAACTGAACTGGTGGTGAATCTCCGACTACGCCGTTGGCGATACTATAAAAGTTTGAGGAAGAAAGAACACCTTTGGCAATAGCTCGCCTCAGACGAGCAATACCCTCTTCGTCAATACCGACCCACCCTTGGAGATAGGGAATAACAGGTACAAGGCTTGGATCATCAATAGCATCCTCAAGCGCAGATGATGTGAACGTCTTATTGCGCAAGTGCGCTCCGTACAAAAACCCGCCAAGAAAAGTGGCATTGCGCAATTTAGAGTCGGCAATCCCATAGTCCGAAATTATTTCATGCCAGATGTCGAGCAAATCGTCCGCACCTTCAGCAAGACCATGACCACAGTCGAATGCACGCAGTGGATTAGGTTCAACCAATAGCTCAGCCATAAACTCTTTTCGAACTACTGCATCATGGGCCAGAGACCGACCTACGTCCTGCGCCATGAGCGAGGCCTTCTCCCAAGAGCGCATGGCATCATCGTCATCAAGATCGACATCGGCCACATCCCAACCGCCGTTAGCTCGATTGATTACGACCGCGCGAGCCTGATGCAAAAGGTCAGATGGCTTCAAGTGCTGGATGATATGCTCCAGCTTTAAGCGAATTTCTTCTGGCATGCCTTTGCCATCGAACTTGTGAGCGGCTCTAAAGGCGAGCCAGCCATCAATCCAGGGACGCTCCTTCACAAATATCATTGCAGCGCGCTCAAGGGCATCATGACAGGCTTCGATAAGCCATAGCTCGCGTACATGGCGAGCCATAATGTTACTGACATCGTCAAGATTCGGTTCCAGTTCGACCGCAAGTTCAATTGCGGCAAGATACCAATCCCAGCTATCCTTGTTGATCTTGGGCTGCCACCCCCAATCACGTGATCGCGCGCCAAAATCGTGACTACTCATCGAAAAGAAGTAATGAGTTTTTAGTAGTGCGTCGAGGGCAACCGATGCACACCGCTGGAACGCAGGAACACCCGATAAAGCAAGTGTCTTGATCACTTGGCGTCGTTGTTCCGGTGTTGCCTTAGTTCCAGATAGATGGAGATGAAACAACTCGCTGAATGCATCATATGCTGGCTTGTTAATATTTTCTTCAGGCTCAGCAACGAGAAACCGCACCAGCAGCATCGTGGCTGTAGTAAACATGTGTGCATCGTAGCCAAGAACTATGATTAACCGAATCCATTGCATACGATTGGCAGCATTGGGCTCAAGAATAAGATCAGCGGTAGGGCTATTCAAAACCTCTTCCAGTTTTGCGAGTACCACATCCGGGGCAACTGGAGCGAAATTGGTAACTATCTGGAGACCTTGCTCACCGAGAGCAATCAGATTGCCCAATGGCCCATTGGTACACAACCAGCGAGTCACTATTGCCTTTGTTTCACAAGAGTCGTGAAGAAAGCTTAAGCGGCGCGAAACAGATGTGAGCATCCGAGGGGTCAGCGTCAAGCAAAATCGATCAAAATCCGAAGGAGGAATTCGCTCAAGCGCTGACGAGGCCAGTGGATTTGCGATTGCCTGAGGAAGGATCGCACGCCAGCGACCGCGAGCCTGAACGATACCTCGACGGCTAAGCTCAATAAGTGCTCCATAAAGCGAGGAAGAGGCCACATTCCGAATAGTTCCAACAAGAGAAAGTTCGCTATTCTTTGATGTGTCTTCGCCATCAATCGAATAGAGAAGAGACAAATCCTCAGCCATACGAAGGAGTTGCTGATCGGGTTCATTGCGCTGCTGGAAGATTCGCTGAAACAGCTCATGGCTTTTGAGGCGGCCAAGCGTCTCGCCTTTGCCAAGAGTCTCAGCAAGCGCACAAGCTATACGAAAATTACCATCGCTGAACTCAGCTATTTTGTCACGGTCGAGTTGCGATATATCGGGAAAGGATAACTTAAGCCACTCGGCCACGAGTTCGGGAGAAGAAGATTGCAGGAGAAAAACCTCGGTATGTTCGGGCTCGTCGTCACGCACGTCATATTCGACAGTGATAAGGCTGATACTACTGGCACTGCCAGAGCAAATACGCGCCAGCTCAGTATGCGTGGAAGGATTGCAGTTGTCAACGATAAGAATGGCAAACTGTCCTCTTTCAATAAGTTGCCTCGCCATGTCATGAGCAGTGGGATCAGTTCCCTCCGAATAGTCAGTATAGATTGCAAGACTCGGATCAAGCGGATCTTCGCCAACGCCGCTCTCGAATAGAGCCTGAACCAAACGGGTCTTTCCCAAACCGGAAAGTCCGACAAGCCTTATACACTGCCTGGGTATTCGAAGAGCAGTGCGCAGGTGTGTTATACCGTCCAATATGGTAAGCTGCTTGCGTTCTCGAGAACGCTCATCAACCAGACAGGCTTTGTCGTTGAAGAGATACGGTTTGGGTACGGCTTCACCGGTAATGCCCCAGTCTGCGACACTACTCCATCCAGAAAGCGGTCGACCGACATGACTACGTACCCAAGCAGAAACGCCCGGATATTTATTTATCCAAATGGCTAGACGATCGCGATCATAAAAGTCGGTATGAAGTTGCGGCGCAGTTGGTAAGTCATACAGTGCATTGCGAATCGCCTGTCTGCGCTCTCTGAGTGGTTTATCAGCAACCGAACCTTGAGCGCTGACGATGATATAGGCTCCTGATACTTCAGCCAACTCGCGGATCACCTCGCGTAGTTCATTACTGGGCCGCATCTCTTCGCAAATGGCGCTTGCAGGCATATCAGGCTTCTTGACTTGGAAACCCGTTAACTGGCGTGGAACAAAATCAGGATTAGAAAGGGCTATGGGACACTCAATGCGAACATCGAGCCCTCCGTCCGGTGCATCCTGATTTCCCCCAGCAATGACAGCCGATAGCGGGCATCCCTGAGCACTAAGCTCCGCCAATGACAATTGCATTACAAGTCTGCGCAAATCAGCATCACCTAAATTTGCGACATCACTACCAGAGACTTCAAACATACAATCAATCTATGCTATCATGATTCCAGTAAACTGAAACACTTACGCAATGAGACTAAAAAATCAATCCACACACTTTTTGATAGTGCTTATCATCTTGTTGATCTCAAGAACGTCGGTGGAGAGTTCCATCAGTTTTTTCTGAATATCAAGAATCTTGTCAGTGCAGAGATCATAAATTTCTCTGTTTTGCTCTGCACATGAACCGGGGTCACCCTCTTTTCTGCGTCCACCAATGACGTAATCTACGTCAATCCCTACGATTTCTAGCTTTTTCCGCAGGATTTTGCCGATCATGCTACGACCATTGACATAAGGGGTGAGATAGCTCCCATCCTTGGCCCCAATGGCCTTTGCAAGGGCTATCTGTGTTCCGAACTGCTCTCTGATGACCTCCCTGAACCGTTTAGCCTGCTCTTTATAGACTACTTCACGAGCTGCCATAACCCCTTAATAATTTTGATGTGTAGATATAACTTTACTATATACTTAGTGAAGTATATCAATTTATAGTAAAATATATCACTAAATATTAATAACTACAAATATGCGCCCGCATGTAACCTTCGACACTCTGCCTCAGGCTGTCATGAGCTTGCATGAAAAGCTCGATGATATCGGAAATAAAATCGAAAGTTTGTCCAAACAACAGGCTTTTTCCCTGAGCGACGACACCCCCATCGGAGTGGATGAAGCAGCGAAGCTTCTCCAACTGAGCAAGGCCGCTATTTACGCAAAGGTCTACCGGAACAGAATCCCCAACTATAAAGCCGGAGGCAAACTCTACTTCTCAAAAATTGAACTGATCGGTGAAATTCACTCCGGTCGGCGACCTGCACATCATGAGCAGAAAACGGAGGAGCCATCTCCCGTTTTCCCTCAAGTCCTTTAAAGGTAATTCTTTTTCAACTTATGAACCAGATTC
>Ga0364857_10109_pt1 | contig 18024 bp, 20 predicted proteins | sample SorcelAu500001C6_2_FD_206910 | JGI IMG/M metagenome (GOLD analysis project Ga0364857, IMG submission 206910) | Enriched cells from Trout Bog Lake Hypolimnion, Wisconsin, USA - BchlTB.Aug20.5000.01 .C6 | ecosystem: Environmental > Aquatic > Freshwater > Lake > Hypolimnion/Profundal zone | place... | reverse complement strand
GATTGCCAGCCGAGCAGCAAGCCGTATGGAAGGACGCCGGCGAGGATAAAATCCTCGAAATGGCGAAGCGGTTAGGGCCAGGATTCAACCCGGAAGACGAAAAGGTCAAGGTCACAATTTACGATCTTGACGAGCTTCCATAGTTGGCACAGATGGACCAGTGTCTTGGGCAATTTCAAACCACTTTGCCGGGGCGGCAAAGACTAGCCTTGATCAACCATGGACAGCACTGCGAATAACCGGTGAGTCCAACAACTTGAGAGCGCTCTTTTGGAGTTTTTGGGCAGCCGGCAAACCGTGGACCTTTGCCACGGCCTTCAGGAGGTTAGCAATTTGGGTTGCGAACATGTGGTCTAGCTCCTTGGCAAGGTCCTTTCTGGTAGTGAGTGCGGAAAGAGATAATTCGCGGTCGGCTTTGATCTCATCCAGTTTTTTTACAGGATCGCCGATTACATCGCCCGCCCACTTCACGTCGCCCGCCTGCAAAATCCGATTGAGCTCAAAAAGAAGCTCTGTATCGCGGACGCCACTTTTCCGGCCCTGATAGAAGAGAGTCTTGGCAGACGGCAAATCGTCCAATGCGAGGTCTATGCTTAGGACTTCGCCATACATGTGGGCATCGGAAGGATCCTTCCCGTAGGTTGTAAGCGTTTGGTTGCGAATGGATAGGAGTGCGTGGAGGGCCGGTGGATAGGCACGGGCAAGGTCGGCCCAATCGGACAATGCGAACGACAATCGCACACCATACTGCGCGGGATCGTATTTCAGTGCGTTCTTGTGGTACCAAATATGCAATCTCAACGCTTCCGCATAATTGCCTTCACGGGCACACTGTTCGGCTCGTTCAAGGGCACGCTTGACGTCGGCGGGGGTGTAGCTCTGACTAGCTCTCGTATTGGAATGCTGCAGATCTTTGGTCTGCGCATGACTCGAATTCAGGGTCAAAAGCACTGCCAAGAGGATCACAGGTCGTTTCATATTTCGCACGATACCTGGCGCAGGATTGGGGCAAAGATGCGCCACCAATCAATACGATTGCGAGAAGAAAGTGTAGCGGAGGATGTTGATCCAGTTATCTTCGAGTGTTGTTATCACTGAAACAGTCACCCAGGCGGGGTCGTTGTCGATGTCCGGACCATCCTTTCGCATCTGATGAGTGCGTCCGGGCACGATGTTCAATACGACGTCAGCCGAAAGTCCTTCCAGCCCGTTGCCATAGGTTTCACGCGACATCCATTTTGCGTCTGGCCCCCCTTTTTTCTTTCTCCGATGCTCGATTAGCTTGAACTTAGGGAGGTCACGGCGCGCTGCCTCGGTTACCACCAGCCACGGCTCATTCCAGGTGTAGATGCGGCACTCCCTTGGTTCCCTGCGTATTCCGGTGAAAACGAGCAGCCTGTCCGATTGAAAGCGAGCATCGTATCCGGCGAAAACGAGCACGTAATCCGGTGAAATCGAGCAAGCGCTCAGACCTTGGGTTGTGCTCTTGGGTTTTCAGTCGTTGTCGAGCGTACCAGGGGCCTTGAGCCCATGCGCTTTTCGCATGGATTCTCCCTCCACTTTTAGGTGGTACGCGTTATGGACGAGTCGGTCGAGGATCGCATCGGCGAGTGTCGGCTCGCCGATGGCCTCGTGCCAGTGTTCGGGCGGAAGTTGTGCGGCAATCATCGTCGAGCGTTTGTCGTAACGATCGTCGAGGATTTCCAGAAGGTCGCGCCGACCGGTTTCGTTTAGCGGCGTGATGAGCCAATCGTCAAGGACGATGAGATCGATTCGCGCGAGCGAAGCGAGCTTGCTTCGGTATCCGCCTTCGGCTTTGGCGATTTCCAGATCTGAGAGCAGTCTTGGAAGTCGCAGGTATCTGGCGGAGAAGCCTTCCTGACATGCCTTATGGGTGAGGGCGGAAGCGAGGAACGTCTTTCCGACTCCAGTAGGACCGGAAACAATCGCATTGCGTTTGTCCTTGAGCCAGCGGCATGTCAAAAGGCTTTGTATCAATGCCCTGTCAAACCTTCGCTCAGCGCGGTGTTCAAGTTCCTCGATCCGGGCGTTCTGGCTGACGCGGGCGCGTTTGAGACGTCCTTCGAGGAGCCGGTTGTCCCTGTAGGTGTTCTCGGCGGCGATGAGATCGGTAAGGCGTTCCTCAAATGAGGCGTTGTTCCAAGCGGGATCTTCGAGTTGACGCCCCAGCGCCTCTTTCATTCCGCGTAGGTAGAGCTGCTCAAGACCGTCAAGAGTGAGTTCTCTCATTACGAGTTCTCCTTGTAGTACTGGGCGCCACGAACGTTCTCATGAACCGGCATCGGCCGTTCATCGAATTCCAATGTTGTTTGGTCGAGCCCTTTCTCAAGGATGGTTTTGACGCTCCGGTAGCTTAGAGCACCGGCGGCTAGGGCCCTGGCGCATGCCGCATTCAGCCTTTGAAGACCATGCTTTTTGCCAAGGCTGATGAGGCCGAATGCTGAGTTGTAACCGTGCTGGGGGTAGAGCTTGGCTTCCAGCATGGCCTGCACGAGCTTGCCGACCGAACCGCCGCATTTGGATCCCCACCGCACAAGCCTTGTCGGCGACCAGTCCTCATATTCTCGATGGGCCTTGGGTCTATGCTCTCGCAGCGTCGTATATCCAAAGCGTCGAAGGTCACGCGGATGAGTTGCAAGGATCTTGGCCCCATCGAAGATCTGGACGGTCTGTGCCGTAGAGCGGACGCTCACGTGCCGACCGACAAGCGAGTAGTGCACGCTGTAGCCGTGCCCTTCGAACGATACATGATGGTTGGGGCCGACCTTGGCTTTCTTCCAAATCGCGAACTCGTAGTGCGTGTTGGGAAGCGGCCTTGCCGCCGGCCGGTCGATCTCCTCGAAGAGCTGGCTCCTCGATGCGTCAGGTCCTCGCATGACACGCGAGTTCAGTTCCTCGACTGACCTTGAGATCTCGTCGTTGAGTTCGTCCAGACTGAGGAAGGTTTTGCCCTCGAGCCTGGCGAGTACCCGCTGCTCGACACGCTGAACGCCGTTCTCGACCTTGCCTTTGTCACGAGGCTTTCGCACGCGCGCCGGAATCACGGCAAGACTGTAGTGGCGAGCGAACTCGGCATACTCGAGGTTGAACTCCGGTTCGTACCGATTCGGGGAGGTGACTCCCGTCTTGGTGTTGTCCGGCACAGCAAACGTCGGCAACGCGCCGTAGAACTTGAACGCACTGACATGGGCCGCAAGCCAGTGCTCAAGCTCCATGCTTGGAAATGCTTTGGCGAACACCTTCTGACTGACACCGAAAGCCGAGACGAATACAGGAACACCGCTCACTTCTCCCGTTTCTGGATCCGTAAGAGGAGCCGTTTGCCCTGCCCAGTCGATCCACAGGCGCTCGCCAGGCCGGTGGTTCTGAGACATCCGGATCTCCGTGGTTCCCTCCCACTCACGAAACAGGTGGCAAAACTGGCTTCGTTCGTAGCCGTCAGGGTTCTCCTTCTTGTAGTCCTCCCAGACCACCGTCAATGTCATGTTCTTCTTAGTGAGTTCACGTTGAACGGCTTTCCAGTCCGGAGCCTGTCTCACTCCTGTCTGCTCATGCCGAGCAAAGAGCAACTCCTCGAGCCTCTTGTCAGTGCAGTCATCCGGCACGGGCCAGCCGATGCCGGCAAACTCGGCGCGGCGAAGATACTCGTGAACGCTCGAAGGGGCGATGTTGCACGCCGAGGCGATCTCGCGCTGCTTGGCGCCCACCGCATAGTGAAGGCGCAGCACCTCTCGAATCTTTCTCATATCAATGGGTTTCCTTGGCATTTCGTCCCGATCTACGGAACCGCCGGTCGACTAACTGGTGCGACATACTCAGGTCGGGGATGGGGGATGAATCTATGTCTGGCAAACGAATAATTGGCGGTTGTAAAGCACGAGTCGCGGTCCTGATAGGACTCCTCTTGTGCATGCTCGGTTGCGGCGGTGGTGGCGGAGGTGGAAAGTCGGTTACGTACCCACCGGTGACAGCTTCCATTTCAGTCGTTTGGCCAGTGAGGACGATGAGCGTGAATGCCCCGTCGTCCGCCATCTCCGTCAAGTTTGTCCTGCACGACCCGACCGGTAAGCAAAGCGATATCTTTTGGATCGGCAATCGGTCGAGTAATATCGCTGGACATACCGAGACTTACACGTCGGGATCCACCCTTGTTCCCGGCAAATTCGTGATGTACGGGGTGTTTTACTCTGGGGTAAACGCCGGCGGCAGCAACGTGGCCACATTCGGGTCGGACGTGTCGGTGTCATCGGGCGGCGCTATCGCCAATCCCGATGGCTCGCCTTTGAGTCCGATTCAGTTCACCGGGATCATCCAATCGGTCGTTGTCGCGACGAACCAAACCGTACATGTGGGATCTGGTGCGACTCAGTTAGCAGCATCGGCACGGGACACGAATGGAACCGTTATCGCGCTTTCTCCCGGATCGTTTACCTTTGCCGTCGCCTCGGGGCAAAGCTATCTCAGCGTGACGGCTTCTGGTATGGCTACTGGAACCTCCGCAGGAAGCGCTACGGTTACCGCATCGGTCGACAATATTAGTTCGACTCCGACCAAAGTTACCGTCGTGAGCACTACAACGACGGCTGTCTCTGTGGACTGGCCCGAACGAAGTCGCAACGTTGGGGGACCGTCGTCGGCCCTGTCCGTCAAACTCCTTCTTCACGACCCCACTAACGTTCAAACCGATGTCTCCTGGACGGGGAACCGTTCGTCGGACCTTACCGCGCATACGGAAACCTATCAAGCCGGCTCTCCGTGCTATCCCGGCGCTTACACCCTCTCGGGGACTTTCTATTCAGCCGCCAGCCTGGGTGGAATCAACACCGGCAGCTTCAGCGTGAACGTTGCGGTTCAGCCAGACGGCAGCCTCACTAAGCCTGACGGCACCCCGCTAGGGACGGTTCAGTTCTTGGGATTGGTCGCTTCCGTCGTGATTCCTGCTGGACAGTCGGTAGTGGTCAACTCGACGACGCAGCTAAACGTCGGTGCGTTCGACTCGACCGGGTCGCCGTTGGCGGTATCGCCCGGCTCATTCATCTTCACGGTGACTTCTGGCGGTTCCAACCTCTCGGTTACGAAGAGCGGCGTCGCAAGCGGGCTGCAGGCAGGGCCAGCGACCGTCCAAGCCACGATAGACGGCGTCGCGAGTCCGGCCGCAACCGTGACCGTAACTGCTCCGCAAACAGGCATCCAGACGTATAACCTCTCCTCAAACGACATCGCCTACGATTCGGCAAGGAACGTGCTTTTCGTGAGCACGACCGCGGATTCTCCGCTTGACCCATCGGCGATCGTTGCAATTAACTTGGCGACGAACAAGGTCGGCACACCGATCTCCATCGGTAGAGTGCCAACCGCCTTGGCGCTGTCCGGCGACGGAAGTCATCTGTTCATCGGCAGCGATTCCGGGATCATCACGAGGCTCAACCTCTCCACATTGGCGGTCGACGGGACGATCAACGTGTATACGACCGTGCAGAACTTGGGCGGCCAGATCATCAATCGGCTGTTCACCCTGCCGGGAACGACGGATAGTTTCATCGTCCTTACTTTGGATTCGAACTACAGCCCGCGCCCGAACAACCTCGCCGTGATCGATAGCGGTGTGGCGAGACCACACATGGCATCGCTTGGGCCGCAGGTTTCCGTCGACAACATGGGAACTCAAGCATTCGGCACCGACGACTACATCACGCCAAATGGCTTCAGCTCAGCGACGATCGATGCGCAAGGCTTCACGGGGTCGGCGGGAGGATCGCTTGGCGAGTTGGGCGCCGGTACGACCGTTTGCTGGACGCCGAACGGCGTTGCCTCCGGAGGATTCCTTGGGATGCCCGTTATGTCCGCGACCACGGGTGCGCAGATCGGCAACTTAACCAACCTGCCCGGGTACAAGATGATGGCCTGGGAACCGGGAACCAGTAAGGTCTTCTACGCCTTCTGGAGCTCTTGGACGACCCCATATCTTCAGGTGCAAACGGAAGATATCGCAGCGCTGACGACGGTGGGCAACCCGGTTTCGCTTGGAAATCCGAGCGGCGGCGTCGGAAGGATCGTCTACGCAGGCCCGAATCGCGCCGCGATTCGAATGTTCAACGGCAGTCCGAACTCCGTTATCGTTGTGGGTGGGCTGCCTTAGGTCGGGCCAGCCTAGCGGTTTGTCGAATTGCCCCTAAACGGGGGAGCAAGCGGTCGACGCCTTACTCCCCCGCCTCCGATTGTGGTTGGCGTATTGTTGTCGACGATCGATAGGTGCATCACGAGACGCATCATGTCTTCGAAGTACTCGCCAGAGGATCCGGAGACGGACAGGCTCGTTTGTCTACGAACTTCCTCCTCGACACCTGCCTCCATGCACAGATCGTAGTCGTCCCACCCAGAGTCGTCTGAAACATAGGCGCCATAGTCTTGCAGGGCGGCGAACAGTTTCTTCCCAACTAAGCTTTTGATGCCGATGGCGCTTGGAGTTAGGTCCGGTTTGAGTGCCAACTGCGAGCCCATTACGAGGCGAGGGTTCTTGCCTTGATACGACTTTGACGCTCCATTATCGGATCGGTCTGCCGGCCACCTAAACCCCTTGCCAATCTCCGAGTAGTTGAGTCGCTGACCCCAGATGTTGATTTTGATCGCGTGGTGGATCGGTTCCGGGCTCGTGAGTTCTCCGAGCCGAATCGAGCCGCCGATCGTTGAAAGACCGGAACCCCAATGAGTTCCGTAAATGCCGGGTCCGATTAGGTCCTGGGATTCTCTCGGATATCCGACGATCGGGCCGCCCTTTTCCAGTCGGCATGTCGGCTCAAGTTGGTAGATCGTCCTGCCGTCAGGAGCGAGGAAGGCAGTGCAGGCATTCGGCGTTTCCGGTGGATGCGCGTCGGGAATGATGAGATCGTCAGGGACCGGCATCGTGCCGAGTGGTTTCGTCCGGTCGCCGGGCCACCGTTGGTTCCAACCCGACGGAGCAAAGATCTGGCGCATCGGGTCGCTGCTCTTCAGTCGAATGAACTGCTCGCGATCGACGCCGACATATTTGGACGGCGTCAAGCCGGCCGGGATGTACTCCGCCTTCGACCCGATCGGAAGGTTCCATATCGAGTCCCGGCTAAATGGCCAAAGCCAAGGATCACGCGATCCGTTCGCATTGAAAGCAAGCGCCACTAGCAGACAGAAGTCGAAGACCACCGGTAACTCATTCTAGCTCGCGGAGGGGAGAGGCGCAGAGGTGGGGGACGGATGTAGTTCGCTTAGTCTTTCTTGTAAGCTGCCTTTACTGCCCAGGTGGCTTGCCCGGCGGGGGTGACGTTTTCCATGATCATGGTCAACTGATCTCCGTCGTGCTCAAAGGCGATCGTCCATCCCCACGTCTCTTTACCGGCGGAATAGGCGCCTTTGGCTTTTACCGAACCTGATTCCGACTCTTCTCCTATCAGGTGCAGGACGGATGTGTTTTGATGCCAAGAATCGACCCAGCCGAGCTCAAGATGCTTGCCTTTGCCGGACTGAGCCAGCAGGATCGTTCCTTCTTGTTGCTTGCCTTCATATTGCCAGGTGTACGTGATCGTGGCAAAGGCATCGTGTTTGTCGGTGTCGATATGGAGCGACGATGTCGACTCCGAGACCTGTTTGTCAGGCGCCAACCACGGCAGATTGAGAAGAGACTTCCCATGCCAAAGACCTTTCGCTGAATGAATCGATTTTGGTACTGCCATGAGCGACCATTATAACAGCGGCCCGAATGAGTTGGACGACCAGATGGAACATCTTGGTCAGATTCAGAATCTGATCGTGGATGAAGAAGTTTACAAAGATTAATCTGGGTTCGATTGCCCTTCTCGCGATCTGCCTAGCATCCGCTATGCCAGCCGTCGCACAGACCGTGCGTCACGCTCGGATGGACGCCAGGGCGGCGCGTGCCGATATTCGCAGACTCCAGGTCATTCGTCGCCGGTGCTTGAAATACAAGAACTGGGGCAAGCTAGAGCAGACTAATCGACTCATCGCCGAGGATCAGAAGTTCATCCACCGAGATACCCACAAGATCCAAAACGCCGGCGGCTAGAAAGCGAAGGGCAACTTGGGCGCGTCAATCGCAAGCCCCGTCAGCTAGGGGGATCCTAACTGACGGGGCTGTAAGAGGCGGATTTGAATGCCTGACGACCAAGCAGCCGTCGCTCAGATTGCAGTTTTGCGCTTACGGCGCGGTGTTTTCATACTTTGGCCAGGTGCTCTGCCATTGACGCCAGTTATCAAATTCTTGCGCGTCATGGACCAGACTCAATACTCGAATGAGTTTGTCATACCGCCAGTCCTCAGGAAGCAAGGGCACCCGCTTCGTGAATGGTCCCCGATAGTGGGGTTCCATCACCTCGAATAGCCTTGCGTCGAAGTCTGGACCACCCCTTTCGACGTAGCTGCAAGGTGCGTTTGCAGATCCGACTTGGTGGTTAAACTGCCCCACAAGCATCGGAGAGTTGCCAACGACTAAAGCTGGAGCAGTCGGGTTACCTAAGGCAACGCTCACTCGGATTCCCGGCACCGCAAGCCGACTTTCGAGCCCGTATAGGCTCCGTGCCGCTGCCTCTTGGCTCCGGACGAACGCTTCTGCCCGGGTCCTGAGATGATCGGTCGGAGGGCCCCAAAAAAGTGGGCCAATGATGGCTGTATTGGCTTCTCGGCTTGCGATACGGTAGAGCCTTGACCGTTGGGAACAATTTGAATCTTCGCTTGCTTCACCTAGCCAATTACGCGCATATTTGCCGACGCTGAGTCGCACGGCCATGTTAAAGTCGTCGTCGAGGTCCTGGAAGGTGAGCTTCAGATCGACATTTAGCCCCTCCTTCGCGGCGGCAATCGCGACGTCCTCGATCAGCTCGTTGATGACTTCGCCTTCGCTGGGCCAATTGTCGGCAAGGCATATTTCAAGGCGTCCTGCAACAACAAATTCCCTCCAGGACGACAATAAAATCGACTGTTCCGCAGCGTACTCAGGGCGCTGACCGGTTCTCACAGCAAGGCTATTAGAAGTATTTGTAACTTGTTCCAAGAACTCCTCCCCGATGGATAGACACCTGCCGGCGTCAAAGCCATCATATTGCTCTCCATTTCTGATACGACAATTCTGCAACAGACGTTCAATCACACAACAATTTCTTAATAATTGTAATGAGAGCTCAGAAATCAGTAGATCCTGTGGGGTGGGCGGTGGGGCCTCTCCGAGGTCGAGAGCAAAATCGCCGACCGATCCTATGGCGTTGCCATAGGCTGGAATGGAGCGCACCTTCGGCGCTCGGAAGGTGCCGGGAGCTTCCGGAAACGAAGGAGGTTGTCCCCTTTTCAGAGGTCGGGCCGCCTAAAGTAGACTCGATAACCTAATTGGGAAGAAGCCTGTTGGGAACCCGCACATCATGATCCCCATCTCTTCAGAGAATAGATCCCTGCAAGTTAAAAGGTTCCTCAGTCGAGAGGTGAGTCAATTTCATGAGCACCTTGTAACCCTCATGAATATCCAACCGGGGGATAGGGTTTTGGACTTGGGGTGCGGGCGCGGAGCGACCCTTGTCCATCTTGCGGACAAGATCTCTAGTGAGGGAAGACTTGTTGGATTAGACCGCGACAAACCGTCGCTTGATGAATGTCGGGATCTTTTCGGATCAACCGTCATTGAACTTGAGCAGTTTGATCTCAATCGGCAACTACCGTTTGCGAGCGATGAGTTCACTAAAGTCGTTTGCCATAACGTCGTCGAGTGCCTTCACGACAAGTCGGCGTTTATCGAGGAGTGTTATCGGGTGCTTGCTCCAAATGGCGTCATTGTCCTCTCGCATTCAGATTTCGACACGATCGTTTTCAACTCATCTCACAAAGACCTAACTCGCAAGCTCGTGCACACCTTTGCCGATGCAACCCAGCCATGGATGGGCACATCCGATGCGATGATGGGGCGAAAGCTTGCAGCCTTGGTGGGAGGAAGCTCATTCAAAATAATGAAGGTGGAAGGATATTCCGTGATTTCAACCGAGCTTGCTGCCACTACTTCTGGCGGAGCTTTTATGAATGACATTCTCGCGACTGCAAAGAAGGGTAATCAGTTTTCTGCGCAAGAGCTTTCAGAATGGGAGGCTGAACAGCAAGCACTCAATCGAGAAGGTGAGTTCTTCTATGCTACTACGAACTTTATAGTCGTTGCTGCTAAGGAATAGACCGTTCTTTTCGGGAGTGCCATGCCACATCCCATCAGTTTCATGACTGCCGTCGAATCAGTTCGCTAGTTCTCAGTATCCCCGCACAGGCGCTGAATATAGGCGATCCGCCCAAGCTCAAAGCCGTTGTGGATGGCTGCCCAATGCAGCCATGAGCCAAGCGGCGCCGATTCCCCCCGCATTAGCCGTAACTCGTCGGAGAGCTTCTCATCGGGAATTCCGCGAGTGACCGATACCCGATTCGATGTTTCGGTAGTGAGAGCGTTCTCAATCACTTCACGCAATAAAAGGGAGCCCATGCCGGAAAAGACCCCGAAATATGCTTCATCCGAGAGACTTTCCCCGCGTGCCAGGATCTCGGCCCAATTGCGAGTGAAGAGCGTACACTCGGCAAGGATGTCTAACACCGATCTGGACGCGTCAGCCGATTGCCAGAACAGCCGATCGTCAGGCGTCTTCCCGAGTTCGTAGAGCAACACCTTCACCTACTTTTCCGTCGCCGCGGCGTCCGAGTTTTGCAGATGCCCCAAGTCGCAAGATAACCGACCAGAATCTGCGCCATGAAAAGGCAGGTCATGTCTACTTTGGGCGATAGGCACCTGTCTGAATCCTCCATGATCTCGTGCCTCTCGTCAGGTGTCGCATCGCCTATGGATCTGAGTGTTTCGGCTCAGTCTGCTCCAAGCGCAAAATGGTAATGTGGCCGATATGCGACGGGTTGCCGGTGGGTTAGCCATTGGATGGATCGCCATCCACATCCTGTTTGGATGCGATCCCGCGAATGTCGATGTGTATCTGGTCAACAACACCGACCACACGATTCGCGCCTCTTTCCCCTTGGACGATACAAGCTGCCACGCTCTGGTTCCTCCTCACGCTCGAGTTCGAGTGTTGAAGAACAACTTTGAGGGACCTCATAAGGCGATCATCGAAGAAATGGGAGATCGTCCCTCCCACCACGAGGTGGATTACAGCGAAATCGGAGAGTGGCGCGGCACTTCGGTAACAATCACATATCCGCCCGCCGTGTTTCCTGCTAGGAAGCATCCTCAAGTTAATTGAAGGCTGGGTTGGCTCGGCTACGGCGTTTCATTCTGCAACTCTTCACTATTCAGCTTTAGCCATGGAAGGGCGAGGAGAGCATAGCGGGGGGCAAAAGCCCCGGATGACACCTCCCAGCAAATCGGCCCAGCAGGGGGCGTTAATCCCATCCTTCACCGGAGGCGACAAATTGCCTTTACGGGATGTAATTCGTAGGAACCCACTCTGGTAGAACCGGAAATTCGAGTCGGAACGCTGAATTCGGGCAAATACAGCATTCAGCAGAAGTTGGGATCTGTGACCCCTCCTGGGCCGGTGGGTTTGATAGGGCGCTCCGAGGACTTTGCCCCCGGCTATGCTCGACTCACCCCTTCGGGGCTGCAAAATCATCCTGTCGCATCAGAATCCTCGCGACTGAAGAACGAAGTAGAGTGCGGGGTAGGTGGCCACGAACGACCAGAAGAAGCAGTTAAGTCCCATGGTGAACGCGGCGGCCACGTGAAATACAAAGCCGCCAAGGAAGAAGGGAAGTGCCATTGGCAGTGGCAATACCACCACCAGAGGGAAGCCGCATTCCCACGCCAAGAGTCCCGATGCCGCCGCCTTACAGAGGCGGGGGTTCTTCGATAGCGCCTCGGCAATCCCCCGATGGCCATAGGCTTCGATCCGGAAAATGGCGGGCAAGTAGGAACCGTCCCTCCACTTGGGCGCGACGAGTTTTGCATATCCGGCCGCTGAATAGGAGAGCACCGCCTGAGCGGCCATAAACAACAAGAAGACGAGTCTGGCGCCGGGCGTCCCAACCAGAAGCGTCGCGCTCAGTGCGACAGAAAAGAGCCAACTCATCTGGTCCGCTCCGTCCTGTCCGTAGGCACTTCGCAATGAAAACGAGGCGCCCAGGGCAGTCAGTATGAAGACGGGAACCACTTGCTGCGAACTCGGAATCGGCGAGAAAGCAACCCACCCCGCCAAGGTGGCCCGAGCGAGCAGGAGGATAAGGACGTTCGGATAGCGGAGAACTGCGGAGAGCGCCTGCTCCACGCCGGGCGCCAGGTACCAGCGTTGACGCGCCGAATTGACATCCCAACTCATCAGGCCGTCATCGCGAAGTTGGTCGCGCTGCGGGAGGTACTCGGTCGACGCCAGGAGGATGCTGAACATGCTGATTCGCACGGTCAGCTCAAAGGCCAATTCGGACGTCAGGTGAGGCAAAGTCACAGGTCGTGGAATGGAGAAACGTAAAGGACCGTCTCGTCCTTTCGATGGCCGTCGTGGTCGGTGCGCAAGAGCATGAACTGCGTTCGATCTGGCATTGCCAGACGCTGCAGGTTCGAAATCCTGTTGAGGAATGTCAGATAGGCGATGCTGAACTCCAAGCGAGGCACGCCTTCGGCCAGGTGCCGACAAAACTCGCCCACCACGTCGATCAACCCTTTCGTCGCTCGCTTGTTAACATTGAACGCAAAAGCCCACAGTGGCCGGGGCGAGCCCACGGCTACCTCCGTCCACTGCGTGAGGGTTCCATCAGAATATTGATCCCGATACAGTAAATGAACATCGTGTTGAGCCGGCGTGGGAGCAAAGAACCTCCATTCCGGCACCAGACAGAAGAAGTCATACGTCCGTATCGGTTTTCGGAGCCTTGGAACGTGGACCAAGACCGTCAAGATGGCCCACACGCTGAAGCACAATGCTAGAACGATTTCCGAGAAGTTCATCTGGTGCGAGCAAAGCTTTCCCTGAGCGCTTGTCGCCGCATCGACAGCATCGTGCGGGCTGATGCGTTTGGCCCAAGTGCGGCAACTTCGGCATCGGTTAGCATCTGTTCCGGAACAGGCATTAAGCAGGCAAGCCCCATTGTGAGCAGGACAGCGTCGGCAATCACCGAGGCGACGGCCCATGCAGTCGTCTCGCACCACATGGCGCTTCCGACGTTCAGCGAAAACTGGGAGGGGTCGACCTTGGAGAGGGCAGCGAGTTCGGCCTTTGAGAGCTTCGGGTGGGTTACGACTGCGACTGCTTCCAACCGGTCTTTGGCGTCCTGTTTGACGTGCTCGGCGAGCGTGAATCCTTCGACGGCGAGTTCGCCACCGTTGTACGGGAGAACGACGGGCGCAAGATCGACCCCTTGGGGAAGGAAGATGCCTGTGTTCAGGGTCACCCCCGCGTACCGGAGATCCGCGAAGACTGGGCTCGCCACTGCTACCTTTGCGAGTTCATCCAGCCCCATCTGTTTTCCATTTTGATACTGCTTCTTAATCGACTCTGAAACTGCTTCGAAGCTTGCGGCATCTCCCGACATCGCCTTGCGCACGGATGCCAGAGCCGGCGTCCCGTGGCGGCCGACGAAAACAATGATCGATCCCGGAATATGGAACTTCTCTCCAAGGCGGTTCTCGAGTGTTTCCAGCTTGGTGAGTCGAATCTCTCTCGCCTCTGCTTCGTACCGGATCACGTCCTGCGGTTCTGCAACGTTGGTCATAAAGCCTGCCTCCTAACTTGCCCGGCTACAGTATCACGTCCGTCCCAACGCCGTAAAGTACTTCGCGAATCTTATTACCGTTACAGTGAGTGAATGGGACCTTTGCCGGGCGATTGCGGTTCCACCGGGACGACCTTCCCGACTCGTTTCACTCCCCGGGATCTTCGACTTCCATCCCCATGAAACTGCGCCACGGTGGGAATGACTGGTTGTGCAAGCACAACGACGTGGTGGACTTTTGGCGTAAAGGAACTTGGGGAATTTGAAAGAGTTAATGGTCGGGGCGACACGATTCGAACGTGCGACCTTCCCGACTCGTTTCACTCCCCGGGATCTTCGACTTCCATCCCCATGAAACTGCGCCACGGTGGGAATGACTGGTTGTGCAAGCACAACGACGTGGTTCTAGATCATTCGTGGGGGCAGGCAACCTCTTCTGACACAACTTCATTGAGGTGAAAGTTTGTGTTAAGTTCGGAGGCTTTGGTGGGCCTGCCCGATTTGGAGGTTACCGGGATTTGTTATCGTGGTCGTACGGTATGCGTTTCGGTTCGCTACATCGGCATTCGTCGTTGTCCATTCTGCGATGGCCAGAATCTAAGGGATCGTGGTCGTCGAGTTCGCCGTGTTCGTCACGAGAGCATCGGCGATCGTCATTGTGAATTGGAGATAGAGAGCCGGAAGTGGCTTTGCCGTGGTTGCGGGAAGAGTTTTTGGCAGCGCTTTCCAGGGATTCTTCCTGGGAAGCGCTCAAGCGAGCCATTTCGGCGTTCGGTGGCAAACCAGCATCGTGACGGCATCAACCGTTCTTGTCTGAGCAAGCGTGAGAAGATTGGTAGTGCCACGGTTGGGCGGTGGTTTCACGACTGCCTGGGCCGTCTGCTCTGCGAGGTTAAGAACGCTCCTTGCCCGCGCGTGCTTGGCATCGACGAACACTTCTTTTCTCGAAAAGACGGGTATGCGACAACGCTGTGCGACTTAGGCAAGAACAAGGTCTACGACGTTGTCCTAGGACGAAGCGAAGCATCCCTGGAGGGTTATCTAACCCGTTTGAAGGGTAAGGATCTGGTCGAGGTCGTATGTATGGATCTCTCGAGCACGTATCGCGCCATCGTCAAGAAGCACTTCCCGAAGGCCAAGATCGTCGCCGATCGCTTTCACGTTATTCGCCTGGTGAATCACCATTTCTTGGCCACCTGGAAGATGCTGGATCCGGTCGGAGGCAAGAGCCGTGGTCTGCTGAGCCTTATGCGTCGGCATCGTGCCAACCTCAAATCTCCGGAACAAGCAGATCGGTTGGAGGCCTATCTGAGGGAAATGCCCGTGCTAAAGCTCATTTACGACTTCAAGCAAGATCTGTGTCGCATCCTGCTGCACAAGCACTGTAAGGCATACAAGTGCCGGGAACTCGCAAGGCAGTTCCTAAAGGCTGTGGACGAACTCGTCGATTCGAAACTCGAACCACTCGTCACCCTGGGAGAAACGCTTCGCTCATGGCAAGAGGAGATCGCCAGGATGTGGAGGTTCACCAAAAACAACGGAATCACTGAAGGGTTCCACAACAAGATGGAGTCACTCTCGCGACAAGCATACGGGTTTAGAAACTTCGAGAACTACAGACTAAGGGTCAGGGTAATGTGCTCCTAGGTCAGAACTGGAGCCTGCCCCCACGAATGGCGTAGAGCCGCGCGACGAGGGTTTTGTGGCGGCATAGGGGTTACCGCGTTCTGGTGCCCAGGAAAGGACTCGAACCTTCACGTCCTTGCGGACACTGGCACCTGAAGCCAGCGCGTCTACCAATTTCACCACCTGGGCAGGGGCGAATCAGAAGATACCTGATCAAACGGGTGTTAGGTATTGGGTGGTGGGGCTTAGCGTTGCAGCGTTGTAGCGTTGTAGCGTTAAAGCGCTGTAGCGTTTGAGGGAGGTTGGTGTTGCAGTGTTAGCCGGAAGGGGTGGGCTGGACTCGGGTGCCGGGTTTGGTTAGTGGGATAGCGGCTAGCCAGTCGGGGATGGCGTCGGGGGGGTAGGACTGGGCTTCCACTTTATAGGCGCCGTAAAGCGGGAGCTTGAAATCGGTGTCGGGGGTCGAACGGTCGATCAGGACGCCGTAGCCGAGGACTTTGCCGCCGTGGGTTTCGATCGCGGTTCGGCTCTCGAAGAGGGAAGTACCGGTCGTCAGGACGTCGTCTACGATTAGGGTTCGGACGCCTTCGGGGATCGACTTGTTTCGCCGCAAGGTCTTGATGCCGTTCTCCGACTCGATGTAGGCGGTAGGCAAACCCATCTGCCGAGCAACCTCAAAGGCGATGATGATTCCGCCCGTCGTGGGACCGGCGATCATCTCGACGCCGGCGTCTTTATAATGGTTGGCGATCTCGGTACAGAGGGCGCTCAGGACGTGTGGTTGCTCGAGGATCCGGAACTTCTCGAAGTAGATTTCAGAGTGTCGGCCCGATGTCAGCAGAAAGTGTCCGTGCAGAACTGCGCCGGACGATTCGAGGAGGGAGCCAAGGTCGACAGCCATGGAGCGAATTCTACCGCCCAAGGCCTTGTGTGGCCCATTTCGCGCTCTGCCTCACTTAATATCTAACCGAAGAGGAAGCGGATGCCTCACATAAAAACCTGACCCAAGCGCGAGCATGGGAGGTGTATGTTGAGCATGTCGGCCAAGCGTGAGCTTTTGACTCACTACCACGCTGAGTACGGTTCAGCGGATCGGCGAAGTAAGACTCGGATTCTTGATGCCATCTGTGCGGCGACGGGCTGGCACCGTAAGTACGCGGTTTGCAAGCTATCGGCTCCGCTGGTTCCACCCAAACGGTCCAAGCGTCGGCGCAAACGTCTTTACGGCCCTAATGAGGAGGCAGCCTTGGTCAAGGTCTGGCGGCTCTCGGATTACATGGCCGGCAAGCGTCTGGCTCCTTTCATGGGGGAGTTCGTCCAGGTGTTAGAACGGCACGGCGAGTTGGTTCTGCCAGAACCGACTCGAAGCAAACTTCTGACGATGAGCGCGGCCACGATCGACCGGCTGCTCAGAAGCCATCGACAGATTCGGGGTCGAGGCCTGGTCTCAACTCGGCCGGGAAGCCTGCTCAAGAGTCAGGTGGCGATTCGTTTATCCAACGGCTGGGACGACGCACGTCCGGGATTCGGAGAAATCGATTGTGTTGCGCATTGTGCCGAGCGCTATGAGGGCGAGTTCTTTCACACCGTCGGGTACACGGACGTCGCAACAGGATGGAGCGAGTTCCGTCCCCTTCGAACCAAGGGACAAAAGGAAACGACAACGGCGCTCGATAGCATCGGCAACAGCCTTCCATTTAAGATCCTTGGCCTGGACTCCGACAACGGTTCCGAGTTCATCAACTGGCATCTGGCCAACTACTGCCGAGAAAAAGGAATTCAACTCACCCGCTGCCGTCCCTACCATAAGAACGATCAATGCCGCATCGAGCAAAAGAACGGAGCAATCGTACGAAAACACGCCGGGTACGCACGCTACCAAACCAATGAGCATTTCAAGCTCCTCACACGTCTATACAGCCTCCTCAAATACCTGGTCAACTACTTTGAACCAAGCGCCAAGGGAAAGCAAAAGCCAATGACACCCTATCGACGTCTCCTAAGCACAGGAACTCTCAGCGAAGAAACCACCAAGCAACTCGAAGAGACTTACCTGGCACTCAATCCCGTCCAACTAAGAAAGGACCTTCTCAGAGTCAAAGCAGAACTCGGAGGCCTAACAAATACGGTCAGCTTTTTAGATGAGGCACCAGAAACTGATCGGTAAGGTTTTTAGATGAGGCACGGCGTTTCGGATAGCGCTGTTACCGGTCGGTGATTCCTTTACAAACGAACGGCGGAAGCCTTAGGCGGTCTTGGGTTTGCGGTTGCGTCTTGCGAAGGCGGAGATCAGGCCACCTAGGGTCATGATTCCGGTTCCTAGCCAGACTAAGATCGTCATTGGTTTGTAGAACAGGATGATCGGGTAGAGCGGGGGGGAGAAGAGAAGCTGTAGGCGAACGCTGTGGTCGGCGGCGTTCATGCTCTCCATCCAGATCCGGTAGCTGCGGCCGACCTGGGGAAGGTCGTGTTTGGGGCCGCCTTCCGAAATCTTCATCGTCGGGGTCACGTCGTACTCGATACCACGGTCGTTGATGTGGACCAGTGCTCCGAAGGTCGTGCCGACGGCGCCGGGGCTGCCCTGCATCACGAACTTCTTGTACGTCACGCTCATGCCGGGATCGGTTGGATCGTCTTCGCCTTCCGATTTGATGACCC
>Ga0364857_10108_pt1 | contig 18360 bp, 18 predicted proteins | sample SorcelAu500001C6_2_FD_206910 | JGI IMG/M metagenome (GOLD analysis project Ga0364857, IMG submission 206910) | Enriched cells from Trout Bog Lake Hypolimnion, Wisconsin, USA - BchlTB.Aug20.5000.01 .C6 | ecosystem: Environmental > Aquatic > Freshwater > Lake > Hypolimnion/Profundal zone | place... | reverse complement strand
GATGCCCCACACGACAAAATCGTTGTCAGCGGTGATTTTGGTCGGCTTGAATGCAGCATTGGTCGGCATCAGGTAAACGCCATCCTCAAGCACCGCCAGGCGCTTCACGGTAAATTCGCCATCAAGCAAGCAGATCGCAGTGGCACCATCCTTCGGCTCAAGCGCCTTGTCGATAACCAGCAAGTCGCCATCTTCTATACCGGCATTTATCATTGAATGCCCTTTTACTCTGGCGTAGAACGTGGCTTCAGGGTGCTTGATAAGCTCTTTGTTCAGGTCGAGGGCAATCTCAATATAATCTTCTGCAGGCGATGGAAAGCCCGCAGAGACGGGCGAACCGGCAAGCGGCAGCTTGAGCTCAGTGGTGAAATCCGGGGTGTAGAAATCCAGTACGGGGCCGGAATGTATTCGGGAGAGTCTCATGGATAGTACTGTTGAGCATTGAATCATTAACCATTGCAACAGCCACTGCGTTTCTTTACTTGCTTGCAACTAGGCGGATACATAAGGTTTAGGGAGTATTGGCTTACCTACAATGAACATTAATTGTACGGGCCCAAAAATCGATCCCCATTTAAGTGAATAAGATGATCAGGATCATCGGCACACCAAGCTTCACACTCCCAAGCAAGTACTGATAAAAAGCGACCCATTAAGGCTCGATTGGGAAACGCTGATACAAATACAAGACCAGCTTTGGACTTCGAAAAAAGCGAGCGTAATTCATCATGACGCTTGCCATCGACTGGTCCAACGCTGGTAACGGATTCGCAAAGAAAAAGCCAATTCTTTTTCTCTTGATACAAAATGACATCGGGGAGTTTCCCTCGGCTATGTAGTATTACACCGAGATCTGCCAACGTCTTATCGTCGAAAATAGCACTCTTATCACCTGTGTCACCAACATATAAGACTTGGCTTCCCTGCGCAAAGCGAGGAACAAATTTTTCGATAATGTCCCGGATCAATTCACTGTGACCACCCGGAGAAAGCTGGAGTATTGCACCGCGGGGTAATTGGCAAGCTGTACGACTTAAGTCACGATTCATTTTGTATTTTTCGGCAAGCGAACCGATTGACGCCAAGTACGAACTGAGTTCTATTTCCCAAGCTGGAGTTCCATAGGTTTCGAGAAGCGACTTAGCCTCAACTCCTATTTGATAGCACCATTTTGGACTATTGGGTGAGCGCATAAGGTCGTCAGGGTTTTGAAGAGCTAAACCCGCTGCTACAAACTGGTGAAGTGTTTCTTTACGAAAACTTTCGCGCGAGTTCTCAGCATACGGCTTTTTATAGATAGTTCGACAAAAATCAAGAATTGCCCGAACTCCAAGTAAAGGATTTTCTAGCTTTTGCCATGACCCTGATTCTGTCAACTGGACAAGTGCCAATAAGCTCAATGCCGATCGGTCATTCTGCTGCGCTCTTGGAAAACCAAGAACTGAGATTATGTGTAAAGCCTCTTCAATTTTGCCCATTATATCCTTCTACGATTAAATCAATACTTTCCTGATCTGGTAGTTTGTCTCCGATAATTCTCCCCCAATCTACAAGCGTGGAAATACTTGGATATCGTAACGAACGTAAATCGAAAGCATTAACTTGAGTATGCCCAGAAAAACAACGCAACCACTGGTCTGCAAAAGATGATCCAAGATAAATTACTAAACCTTTAGCTAGCTCCTGAGACAAGCCTTTTTTACCAGAGTGGAAAACGTTCAAATGATTTTCAAAACCGATTACTGCCCCCGGAACTTTGCTGGATAGAAAAACAGCAGGAACTATTCGGCGCTTTTCTTCTTTGGAAGATAGCCGACGAACAACTGTGTAATTTCCCGTTGGCATAAGCCATTTACTTGTTTTTTCGTTAATAACTATTGCGTTTGGTTTTTTAGCACCAATCTTGGGATGTGCAATAAATCCATTTTGGAAGTGATGGGCATAAATAAGTGGCGCACAGTCATCAATCATATCTGCTTGCAAGTGCTCTTTGAGACGAAAATCAACGACTGGGCCTGTAGATACTGCTAAACCAAGTTCATCAAGCGTATAGGTGTAATTGAGTCTCCCTTCTATCATACTTCCGTTTTCTTTCTCTGCCACCAGGTTAAGAACCATGTCTGTATCCGCTGGCGCGACAATTTCGTTGAATGAAACCAAACATTTTTTCATTCCTGAAAAAGTCGCATCTGTACTGGAAGTGATGAGGACATCACCTTGAATGCCGTCTTTGACCAAGTGAAAGATTACGTTTTCTTGAAGGACATCATCACCTTTAAATGCTTGAGTTCGAGACTCGAAAATGTGAATTCGAGTTAGAGCTGAATTTTGAAACAGAAATTCCCTAAATCTCCTAAAATATGGTCCATTACAAAAACTTCGTGGAGTGATGGCGACCAACTCACCACCTTTGCATAAAGACCTTAAAGCAAGCGCGACAAAACCTGCGTAAAGATTGCTGGTTTCAATACCGATTGAGCGCAGTTCTTTACGGTGTGCAGAATCAGACTTGATTTTTTTGTAAGGTGGGTTAAGAATTGCGTGAGTGTAATCACCAAAATTATTGACAAAAAAAACATCAGTAAAAGCAGAAATAAAGTCCTCTTTTTCGATAGAATCAGCATAAGATATACTTGACGCGTGCATGAGGGATTCGCAAGCATCTAAAGTCTTCCGCAATGGTTCGTGTAAATTTGAGTCAAGCTCCCATGACTCACAATAAAGGGACAATACTTTTTCGCTTGCTGCACGCTCCACGAAGGCAGCTGTAAGTGAGCCGATGCCTGCCCCAGCATCAAGCAGTCTAATCTGCGCCCCTGCAACTGAACCAAACATTGAAGTCATATATTTGGCAATGACTGTTGAAGTCATGAACTGGCCAAGCTCTGATTTACGTTTGGTAGATGTTGCCCTTGCAATTGCAATGCGCCTGTTATCAATGGCGTATATCGCTTCCAAGTTTTCTCCAGATAGAATCTTTTACTTTTATAATACCCTCATAGAGTGTATTCATTATAGTATGAAGATTATTCGAGAAATTTCACAGCTGAAAATATCTGAATAAATAACCCTAAGTACTCGCTTCGGTAAAACCCACCATCATCACGCGAGAAACACTTCAATGCTCGGTTATCAAACAATCCTTAATATTGATACCAGCGTCTACTATACAAGCTGCCGTTATTGAGATGTGCAGCAAGAATCTGAGCCTCGGCGAGATTTGCTGCACGTTGGAAATACTGCGAACCAACTTCTTTACCATTGATGCGACTCGCATAAAATAGATGCTGAAAAATACAAGCAAACGGCTACATTTGTAAAAGACCTACGGGCGTACTAACCTTGCATATCATTCTGGTTAGAAAACAATGCGATATGAATAAGCTATTTACCAACAAACATTGGATTGGCGAGTTTTTTTACCCCGATGCTTTTGAGAGCCGGTTTTTTGGCCAAATCGATTACTCCCCTGAAGACGGTGTTACACTGTCTTATACTATTGGTTGTGATGATGTCCCAGATAATTCTGAAATCATTTATGGCATCCTATCAACAGGAAAGAAATGCACACTCATAGGGCATTTCTCTTATAAAGATGGTGGTTTTATTGCCACCAAGGATGGGCTCCTCGTATATCAAGGTCAGGTTAATTTTCCCTTATTAGCTATTGGTGAATTTTTAAGCTCCGATGAAAAGTTTCATGAAGTTTATTTTACGCATACAAATATCCAAGAATTTTTTTTCCCGAAGGGACATAAAGATTTCATCAAATATTCAGAGCAGCCCATTTATAAAATTTCAACACCATTTGGCAAAATTGAAGTTGAAAACACAGCTACATTCAAACCACTATATAGTGAGGATATAAATTCAAAAATATACAGTCAAGAACCTGAAGCTGTTAACGAATTAATCCAAGAGTTAAAAAAGATAGAGGAAAAGTATCCAAAAGCAAACATCATGTTTAAGGAGGATATTATTTACCGCATCTTCCTCAATTTCGATTCAGCGGTTACTGCTAGAGATGCATATAATCAAGTAGCGGATTTTTCTAACTTGTTTGCTTTGCTCATATACAAGCCTTTATATCCTGAAAGCATTCAGATAAGAAAAACTGGCACAGATAGAAATCCTATCTGGATTGATCTTTATCCATCGATTTTTATTAACCATAGAACGGTCAAGCTTAGCACAAGTGAACTTTTTCATAAGCTTATGCCAATTACCATTTCCAATATCACACTCGAGGTAATTATTTCCGAATGGCTCAAAGCACGACAGAATAATTCAATCATCTTATCAAGTATACAGAATGAAACCGGGTTTAGAGACCAGCACACTGTTCATGGAGAGTTCGTCTTGTACGCCACCCAGTTCGAATCGATCAGCTATAATGCGAAACAAAAAGCAAACAAATACGAGTACCCCTTAACAAATTATGCTTGCCAGAAAATAAAGGATAGTATCGCCAAAATTTTGGACAAGCCCTTGATTTCTGATGCCGCAATCGCTATTGGTGATTTACGCAATGAGATAACACATGTTGGGAAACCAAAAAAGGTGTTATCAAATCTTTCTTTGCACGATCTTATACGCATATCTAAGTATCTTCAATTGACATTAATCGGCTATATGTTACACACTATAGGTGTTCCACAAGATGTGATTACAAAATATCAAGATAAATTCTCACCAGATGCATAACCGCTTTAGTTAAATCTCCCCTAGTCAATGAAAAAACAAATACAATCAGACTTCTTGAGCACTTTAAGTCAAGCTGTGCTAGACTTTGGATTCATGGAAAGCTTGCTTCACACAATCATTATTGATCTTTCTCGTAAAGATACCTTGGCTAAAGCACTGGTTCCACCTGGAAATTCAGTTTCGACGAACCTTGAGTTGCTTCGGTGTGATCGGAAAACAAGAATAGGCCAAAAACGGAAATTAGCAATCACCCAGGGTTAGCGTAAAAAACACCCATAGCTCATAGTTTGAAGGTACCAACCAAATCAAACTGCAGAGCTATGAGGAGACAGTTAAAAAAGCTAACCATGTATAACAAAGTTAAAGAACTTTTACGAGAAGGATTAAGCATCCGCCAAATCAGCCGAAATACTGGCTTGGACAGGGTAACGGTGCGCAAGTACCTCCGCATGACCGAGGAGAAATTCAGTGCCTTTCTCGCTCTGCAGAAGCAGCGTAACCGAAAATTGCAGCCCTATGAAGAGTTTATAAAGCAAAGGGTTACCGACTATCCTGACTGCAGTGCCGCTCAAGTCAAAGATTGGCTGAAAGAGCATCACCCGGATTTGCAAGAGGTAACAACTCGAACGATCTACTCCTTTGTCCAGTGGATCCGAAAGTCCCACGATATACCGAAACCGAAAGGAACTCCTCGGTACTATCAGCCGGTCGAGCAACTTCCTTACGGAGAGCAGGCGCAGGTTGATTTTGGTGAGTACTGGATGGTTAATGCTGATGAGTGCAAAGTGAAGGTGCACTTCATGATCATGCTGCTCTCCCGAAGCCGCCAGAAGTTTGTCTGTTTCAGCCAGCAGCCGATTACAACCCGCTTTGTGCTTGAGGCCCATGAACAGGCGTTTGCTTTTTTTGAGGGCATACCGCACACGCTCGTCTATGATCAGGACTCAACCATTGTCACCGATGAGAACCGGGGCGCCATCCTTTACACTGAGGCGTTCAAAAAATACCTGTTGCACCGCGCTCTCAAGATCCATCTCTGCCGGAAAAGCGATCCGGAAAGCAAGGGAAAGATTGAAGCCGGCGTCAAGTATGTGAAGCACAACTTCCTACCGGGGCGGTGCTTTGTCAATCTTGATGCCTTGAACCAGGAAGTGTTGCTTTGGCTCCAGCGAACGGCTAATGCCAAGGAACATGCAACAACGCGTCTGGTACCTGAGGCTGAATGGCAGGTGGAAAAACGGCATCTTCGCCCTTTTGAGCCATTACCCTATCCGATTTCAGGTACTGTCGGTAAAGACTACCATGTTCGCAAAGACAACACGATCTCATATCGAGGAAATTTTTACACCCTGCCGGTCGGCACCTATGAAGGGCCGGGTACACTGGTTGTGCTGGAAGTCAGGCAGAACACCCTTGTTCTCAACGCTCAAGATGGCAAGGTGCTGGCCACTCACCCGATCGAGAGCGGAAAGGGCATTTTGGTGAGCAACACCAACCACCGCCGTGACACTTCCTCCAAACTTCAAGAGTTGCAGGATTCGCTCATGCTGCTTTTCACCAATCAGGAATAGGCTGGGCTGTTTCTTGAAAGCATCCATAATCGCTATCCCCGATACAGTCGAGACCAGTTCCTGCATCTACGCAATACCATCAGCGGATGCCAGCAGGGGCTGATTGATGATGCACTCGCACACTGTGTCGATCATCATCTCTTTTCATGCGGTGAGTTCCATGACATCCTGCAACATTACCAGAAACAGGAGGAAAAACAGTGTCATCAGGCGGTGTTCAACACCTTCCGACCCAAAACACTCCGAAGTGACATGGACAGGATTCTTTCGTTCATTCCGGACAGCAGTGGCATAAACACTTATGAAACCATTTTCAGCTGATAACCATGGAAAGAACCATTACCACCATACAGGATCACGCCCGCGAACTCAACCTTACCAGGCTGGCAGTGACCGTTGATGTCCTGCTCGAAGAAGCGCGTAAAAGCGAGCCATCCTATAGCGATTTTGCGCTGACCCTACTTGAAACTGAGCTCTCCTGCCGACGGCGTGCTCATCTTGAACGGCGCAGGAAAATAGCCAACCTGCCGTTGCTTCATGATCTTGACCATTATGACTCTGGAGTTCAGAACGGAATCAGCCAAGTCCAGCTCCAGCAGTTGCGGCAACTGCTCTGGCTTGACCAGAACTACAACTTGATCCTGATCGGGCCAAGCGGTACCGGTAAAAGCTATCTTGCTGGCGGGCTCTGCCATAAAGCGCTTAAACTCGGTTATCGCGCACTGTTCCGCACCATGGATGACCACATCCAGACCATAAGGTTCAAAGAGATTACAGCAGCGGCGGCAAGAGAGTAAAAGCGATTGTTGAGTGCGCACCTGCTGGTTATCGACGACATCATGATGTTCCCGCTTGAAAAAGCAGTTGCTGTGGGTCTGTGCCAGCTTGTCAACCAACTGCATGAACAGACATCATTCATCATTACGACCAATAAAAGTCCGAAAGAGTGAGCTGAGATGCTTGGCGACGAGGTTCTGGCGACAGCGTTGCTTGACCGGCTGCTCTACAAATGCGAAGTCATTAAACTGACCGGCAAAAGCTACCGGCTCGAACACCGCAAAACCATCTTCAATCAGTTGCTACCTGCGGAAGGAGGAGCCAATCTTAGAAAAAAAACAACTACCGCATCAAAAGTTAGTTGCAAATCATTTTAAAATGACGTAATCTAAAGCCTATCCTTGGGTGATTGCTAATTTCCGAAATTGGCTCATTTTTAATTTCCGACTACAACTGATCTTGGAAAGATTGCAAGAAAACTGCATTATTTTTTGTTTTAATGCGTAAATTCGCCTATCAAAGGCATCTTTTGAGAAACAAAAGCAAGTACTGCTATAATACCACATGACAGTATAGAAAAAATAAAAGTATCGTGTTCGTCTGTGCTTATTGTACGTCCGTTCTCATCAACCCGCCGCTGGTTAGTTTTATCGTTGTCAGAAAAAAGGGGAATAGAGAAACAAAAGCATAACCATAACCCTAACCATAACCCTAACCAGGGGAGGTAATTATGGGTTTGATAGTATCGCTTGTTATCGCTGCCGCTATATACTACTATTTATGGAAGCAGAATATTACGGGAGCGAAACGACATGAGATGTATGTGGAAAACAGAATGCCGAATGACAACCGTACTGAGGCAAAGAAGCATTACAAAAAGGGGAATAATTTATGGGCAGATAATTTTCATGCCGCACTTGCAGAATTTGAAATGGCTTTGATTTTGGATCCTGAAAATAAGGATTATCAATTCGCGGTGAATCATGCAAAGACGAATATTGAAGATGATGAAAACGAGTAACTGCTAACTGACGACAATTATCAGAATGTCACGCCATATAACTAAATTCAAGGTTCTCTACAACTGGATACTGATCTAAAACACAACTAATTTATATATTGTTATGGGCATTATAACTTTTATTATTATCGGACTCGCAATCTATTTTTTTTGGAACAACGCAAAAGAGAAGAAGATTTCCGATGCCTTGTCTCAATTAGATAGACTTGGTGATGTGATGGGAAAGCGAATTGGGGATATTCAAACAGTGCTCGGGGCACCAAATATACGAACAGGTATCGACTCTCAGATTGTCAGCTTTACTTGGTTTATCGGGAAAGTAACCGTTGTGGCATGTTGGAATAAAATGGATAATGAACAGATAGTATCATTCCAGAGATCTGACCATAATTAATGTTATACTCCGTAATTATACTGCGGGTTAGTGGATTAAATTGGTGTTCGCTTCAAGGGGGGTTAATTTATATACAGTCTATTTTATTACTTATAAAGGTCTTAATTAACTTTGTAAAAAATGATTGTCGATGAGCATTACATTTGAAGAGGGGATGGGAGCTCTCGAAAACGGGGAGCTCAACAAAGTTCAACTATATGCTGAACAAGGTGATGCTGTAGCCCAATGCATCTTAGCAAGGGTATATGAGGAAGGCAAACATGTTCCACAGGATTATAGTCAAGCTAGAAAATGGTATAACCTCTCTGCAAACCAAGGTAATATAGCTTCTCAGTTGTATCTTGGCTTTACGTATCATCACGGCACTGGTGTCGGAATAGATTTCTCCGAGGCAAAGAAATGGTATACCTTAGCGGCAGAGCAAGGGAACTCAATGGCTCAATTTCAGCTTGGTTATATGTATACGAATGGTGAAGGTGTAATTCTCAATTTTATTGAGGCATTAAAATGGTATCGCCGATCGGCTGAGAGTGGTTTTGGGAATGCCCAGTATTCGCTAGGCTTGGCTTATGCTAGAGGCGAAGGAGTTGATAAAGATTATAACAGAGCTTATATCTGGACTAGTTTAGCAGCTTCTTCTAAGGGAATAGATAATGATACTATAAAACAAGCAGTTCAAATGCGCGACATCAGCTCTAAGCTAATTAATAAAAGCGTAGCATTATATATTCAAGAAAATTTACAAAATTTAGGCTCGTTAGATGAAGTGAGCATCACTTCCCTAATTAACAAAAGTAACCAAGTTTATACGGAAGAGCCCAAGGGTCATAATGAAGAAGAAAAAACGAAGAAAAAAGGATTTTTTAGCTCATTATTTAAATAAGAGCATAACCATCTATTCTATGATCAATAATAGCAGCATATCATTTATCTATTCTTTGTCTTAAATTGAACAAAATGTTAATTGATTTATAATTGATAAGCGTTTAATGGGAAGTCTTTCCGTATTTTTTTACCCAAACTATCGCATTAAATGCTAAGTAACCTAAACGCGACAGTTGCAACATCTAAAACAGAAATATCGGTCAAACATACTGGGTATTCACAGCCACTGATGCAATTTTTTCGGCAGGAAACATCTCGCTCGACAACACTATTTTTTATGCGATCATAAGGAAACCATATTTTGCTGTTGCTTGGGCCAAAAATAGCTAAAGTTGGACATTCAATTGCTGCGGATATGTGCATGACTGCACAATCATTACTTATGGTTAAAGCACAATGGCGCAACAAACCAGCTAAATTTTGAACTAATGAATTTGAGAAGTGAATAGCATAAGCGCCAGTTTGTATAACTGTACTGATATGCGTTTTAAAAAGATCAGTTTCTTTCGGGCCAAATAGAAAAATAACACTGCATTGCATACGATGTAAATATGCTGCCAACTCAATATATCGCTCTAAAGGCCAGCACTTAGCAATATTCCCAGCACCAGGGTTTAACGCAATCAATGGGTTACTGGAATTTATGCCTTGCTCTTGCAGCCAGCTCTTGGCCCAAATGATTGTATCACCGCTAATGTACAATTTTGGTTGTAGTGCAATGTATTCAGAACGGTATAGCCTAACAAGATCAGCAAAACAATCACTTGCATTGCGAGAACCATCAGACCAGCTCTGCCATCGATCAATAGGAACTTTTCGATTATACATAGAAAGCTCCTCACCGAACTCTATTCCTATTGCAACAACAGGATTAAGCAACTGAATCAATTCTGCAGTCGATCGGGTGCATAAGGAATCAACTATAACATCGTAGTTTTTTGATAAGTTACTTATCTGATTATCTGTTAGAGCGTTTTTATAGCTATCAGGGGATGTATCAAACCACTCTGATTTAAAATAAATTATGCGCTCAAAATGAGGATCAAATGTCAAAAGATCTGAGAATTGTTCATTTATCAGGATATCTAAATGAACAAAGTGATTTTTCAGAAAGTGGATACTCGGAAGGCTGGTGATTATATCACCGAGTGCATTTTGACAGATATAAAGAATGTTTTGAGCCAATTAACTTAAACAATTTCTTGATTGAAAATGCATTGCTGGAGTGGAAATGAAGTGCCGTGTTTACAATAGTAGAATATTTTTACTTTAGTCTTTTCTCATCGCCTGGCAATAGAAATCAACCCTTTCCAAACCGTCCTGAGGAATGTCTATTGCTATCCCGCCAAGTGGCATCCACCCCGCCTTCATAAGCTCGTTTACTTTTGAAATAAGGCTTTCCAAGTACACTTCTTCTACGACGGTGTATTCCATAATAGTTGTTATGTTTTGTTTGTGGTTTTTCCTTCCTCTTTAATTCCCTTTTCCTGAGAGTCTCTTATCTATTTGATAAAAAAAGCCCGCAAACAGGAAGAGTTTACGGGCTTTTTATACTAGGTTCCAGAACGATAGTTGATTCCACAAGTAGCTGTATAACCTTTCGGACAAGAACAGGCCATGCAAATTGGATACTGCTTACTCATAAAAATCAGTTTCATTTTTACACTCCTTTTGGCTTAATTAATGGATTTAAATCTGTTTTTAATAAAAAAGAACAAAAAAATTCAATATTTATCGTCTTTTATAACTATCATTTACTTGCTTTCTGTATTAAAAACGGCCATATCATATAGATTCCTCCAGTATGCTATGAATGCACAATAAATTATGATTCACAGGCCGAGAACCAAGCTTTGGCAAGAAAACAATTATAATCGGTAGGCTGCGTGTAGCTTCCATTTTCTGCATGCCATGCACCTGGGCATTTGCTGCAGGTAACCAAATAAGTGCATTTTCCACAGGGAGTGCCACTAAGTTTCTGATCCTCCCAACGTGAAAAGAAAGGTGAAGTTTGCCAAACTTTTGCTAACGAGTCATTCGGGTAGTAACCTATTGCCTCACTAATTCCAATGCATGGATGAATAGCGCCATCTGGTGAGATTGATAAACCGCCAACACCTGCACCGCAAATCGTAGCATCCGACTCATGTTCTTGGAAAAAATTAATGGGTTCGTTCATGATAGAGATCCCATAGTGTCGAGAACTAAATATTTCCTTTAGAATATTTGGGTCATCAACACGAAGAGCAAGAGGAGATCTACCACCATCGTTTTTTGCTGTAATATTCAAATCGATCTCGAATCCACATTCTAATTCATTTGCAAGTGCTTCAATTTCTTTCCAATAAGGTGCAGTAAACTTCATTAGAGGTGTTTTGATAACAACAGGCACTCCTCCGCATATAAAACGGCGGATTGTTTCAAGGGATCGTTCGAATGAGCCACTTATTCTTGTAACGCTGTCATGAAGAGCTGATTGTGCTGAATAGATACTACAGAAAACGGTTCTTGGATGGAGGTCAATAATTTGTTCAATGATACTCTCAGAAAAACATGTCAAATTACTGTTGATGGAGGTTACCAGGCCGTACTTCTTAGAAAGTTCTAGAATTTCTCCAAAGTCTTTTCTTGTCCCGACCTCTCCACCAGTCAATAATAGATGAAATCCACCTAATTCGACAAACTCATCTAACAAATTGTCAATCTGTTTGATGGATAGCTCTGTTAGTTGACTATTATCAGGAATATAGCAATGAATACACTTCTCATTACAATGGTATGTTGTCTCTAAAGATAGGCTATAACAAATATGATGGTCAGCCATCAATTTGATAATCTCTTGCTCAGGATTGTTCTCGGAAGTTCCGGCTACCAATCGAGAAACGCTCAATGGTTTTGTGTTTAAGCGATTACTCGGTCCTTTCAGCAAATTCGCCTCTTCGAGACTTTCTATAAAATCATCAAGAAGTGTTTTCGATTCTTCAATAGGATTACCCTGAAAATCACCTTGCTTTTGGATGTAATCTAACGCTTGATGTCTTGCTCCATTTGATTCAAAAAGTCGCAAAAACACCACGGCAGAGTCACCCTGAAACAAGCTAACCGAATGGGAAGGGGTATGATAGGCTATGACACTCCTAATCTCATCAAAAAAATAGCTACGACAGAAAACTCCATTGTTGAAGACTAGCGGCATGTCAATATTTATTAAAACATATTTGCAAAACCTTACATCAACACCTGAGAGGAGGCAACATCGTAGGTCACTTATGGAATTTTTTTTCAATAGTTAGTACTTATAAAGTATATGTTGTAATTTATTGAAAAAAAATAGGACATACAAGGAAACAACTCACAAAACGGAAAAATTACATGCAAAGGTGGGGCCTTGTGTGGGGAAGAGTATGTTGTCAGTTTGCGCAGGATGCATCATCATCCAAAACCTTTGAATCTTTTGCGTTTCGTGGTCTCAAAAAACGGTCGTTTGATGAGACGCCGAAAAGGGGGCGCGAAACACCCCTCTTTTCGGGCCCTTGTTGTCTTATAAAACCATTTCGTATTTCTAGATTTCATAAATCCGTTAAAATGGGTGCTTTTTAAGATTATCCAGAGAATTTATGGAAGGGCGACTGAACGGATATGCCAGAGTATCAACTTCGGGTCAGGAACTGAACCTGCAGCTTGATGCACTCAAACATGCTGGCTGCAAAAAGCAGCATATCTTTACCGACCAGATAAGCGGGTCGAAAGCTGAACGGCCGGATCTTGCCGAATGCCTGAAAGAATTGAAAAAAGGCGATACGCTCATCAACTGGCGGCTGGACCGCCTTGCTCGCTCTTTGCGGAACCTGAATGACATTGTCGAACAGTTGCAGAAAAGGGGATTGGGATTCCGCTTTATCAATGACGGCGGCATCGATACCACAACAGCATCCGGGGAAATGATTTTCAACATCTTCGGCACTCTGGCTCAATTCGAACGCCGCCTGATTCAGGAACGCACCCAGGCTGGTCTGACGGCAGCAAGGGCAAGAGGAAGAAAAGGTGGGAGACCGAAAATTTCAAAGGATGATCCGAAAGTGCAGATGGCTAAGAAAATGAGCAAGAATATGAACATAAGCATCGGCGAAATCTGTACAACGCTCAAGATTTCACGGGCGTCTTATTACTGGTATATTGGGATTGATTTGTAACGTTTAGTTATATCGCCTGTAAGTTTTTTCTTTGTCTGATATTCTGTGCATATTATTTCAAAGTACACGGAGTAGTGCGCTTTCTTAAGCCCTCATTTCTTATATAGATAAGTTTCTGGATTATAAAATGTTGAGGGAAGCTGGTTTATCCCGGTTTTATTTACTGAGTATCAGCAATGAGAGTTTCTGTTAATACACAAGTCCTTGATTGGGCTTTAGATCGCTCTCAGCGAAGAGAAAATCTGGAACAGAAGTTCCCAAAACTTGCCGAATGGTTAGAAGGTGCCCCACCAACTTTCAAACAACTTCAGCAGTTCGCTAGTGCTGCTGCTGTTCCATTTGGCTATCTTTTGCTCAATACGCCTCCAGAAGAGCATTTTCCGATTGCAAACTATAGAACTATAAACGTCGAACCAGATCGCCAATTCAGCCCAGAACTTATCGACACAATTCAGCAGATGCAACGCAGACAGATCTGGATGAGAGAATATCTAATTTCCGAAGGTCATGGTCGGTTGTCTTTTGTGGGTTCTGATACTCTTTCTGAAGATCCAGTAGTAATTGCACGGCACATCAGAAGCGCCATCGGGATCGAAGAAGACTGGGCACACAGACAAGCGACCTGGACTGTGGCCTTAAAAACCATGATACAGCAGGTTGAAAGTGCCGGAATTATGGTAATGTCCAACGGTATTGTTGAGAACAATACGCATCGAAAGCTTAACCCTGCAGAATTTAGAGGGTTTGTGCTTGTAGATGATTATGCTCCTCTTGTATTTCTAAATGGAGCGGATGGAAAGGCGGCTCGGATGTTTACTCTTGCCCATGAACTTGCACATATTTGGGTTGGAGCAAGTGCGGCTTTTGATTTACAAGACTTACAACCAGCCAACAATGAGACCGAACTTGCCTGTAATCATATTGCTGCTGAGTTTCTTGTTCCATCAAGTGTTCTGAGTGAACTCTGGACTCAACTGTCCATAAAGGATAACCCTTATCATTTTCTTGCTATAAGATTTAAGGTTAGTGAAATCGTTGCAGCACGACGTCTTCTTGATCTAGCACTTATCAATCGTGATGAATTCTTCAGATTTTATCGTGAGTGGCAGACAAATGAACTCAGATTAGCTCATAAAACCGATGATGATGAAGGTGGTGGTAATTTCTATGCAAGCCAGAATATTCGTATCGGTCAACGTTTTGGCGATTTGCTCACCCGTTCGGTTCAGACTGGAGCTACATTGTACAGCGAGGCTTGGCGATTGACTAATCTGAAAAAGAATACCTTTCAGGAATATGCAAAAAAGATATTCGGGAGAAACTTATGAGTTCTAGCCAGATCTTTCTTCTCGATGCAAACGTCCTGATGACTGCCGCCCGACATTATTACGCTTTCGATATTGCCCCATGCTTTTGGACTTCCTTGAGCCAGAAGGCTGAAAACGGTGAACTACGAAGTATTGATCGCGTGCGTGATGAAATCAATCGAGGAAATGATGAACTTGTTAAGTGGATTAATCAATCCTTCCTGAAGTATTTTTTTGAATCCGACTCATCAAATGTTTTGCAGAAGTATACCGAGATTATGTCTTGGTCTCAAGGACAGAATCGTTATTCTCCTGCCGTGAAAAATGATTTTGCACGTTTTGATCATGCGGATCCTTGGCTTGTTGCCTATGCTCTCGTTCACCGTTGTATTATCGTAACGCTTGAAAGCGCTGATCCAGCGACAAAGAAAAAGATTCCTATACCGATTATTTGTGAAGCCTTTGGCGTAACCTGGATCAATACTTTCGACATGCTTCGTCATGCACAGATACAATTCGGTTGATTTGTCGTATTTGTTAACGCTTGTATCATTTCAACCCCAAAAAAGATTGCATCTAATACTCGCACTGAGCTCCAAGAGCCAATAATTCATCAGCAAAGGGTATACATTGTTTTTTTATCCATTCTAAATGACAAGTTATCAGAAGAATGATTACACCCAATAGAAAACACCAGTTTTTGGTATTCCTGAGAAAAGATGTAAATTTAAAGGCTTTTCAGTTAACCATTTAAAACAGGGAGTGGTATGGAACTCTTATTAGAAGATTTCATCATGCAAATGAACAATCACGGAAGCCTTCATGCAACGGAATTTTTGAAGCAGATTCAAGACACTAGAAAAAAAGGTCTTGATGTCTGGTTACTCGACGATGAAAATAAACGAGTTGCAATAGTGGTGTTACATGAGGATGGAACTTTTAGAGCGCAGAATATCCTATCACTGCTTTAATCAGCATTCATGTTCTAAATATCCCCAACGGAGGCCTACCGCAGCGAAGCTACCGCGACGTTCCCCGTCGGTTTTGAAGCAGCTGGCAGGTTCATCACTCGTGACGGTCATCGGCATCCCTGCCTGTACCGTTTTAGCAGTTGGATATTAAAGAGCTTGGTTTCGTCCGCTGTCGTTTTCTGTCACAACTCTACCTAATAGATGATATTCTTTTGTTGGATGAGAACGGCTAACGTTTGTTTTTCAATATTTTACCCTGAAGGTTGGGCTTTCTTCCGGCCTGCTTTATCTCTGGTCATAGAGTCGTGTTGTTGAAACATTTGCATGTTCGAGCCACTCTTGAACCTTTCCGATATCAGCCCCATGTTCCAGTGCATTGGTTGCTGCTATTGAGCGTAGCGAGTGTACACAGAATCCGTTCACGTTGGCATTGATGCCCGTTTCTTTTCCATATTTCCGGATAATACAGGTATAGACTGCCTGAGTATCCAGCGGTTTGAGCAACTTACCGGTGATATTATTTTTTACCGACCGAAAAAGTGGGCCTTTCTGGTCATCACGGTGACCGGCAGCTTCAAGATACTCATCAATCAACCGCTGAGCCATCGGATGCATCGGCAAAAACCTGATCTTTTCCCGTTTACCGTGGATGCACAAATGTTGAACGCCGCTCCGTTGCTGCAAATCTTTAACCTGCAGCCGACAAAGTTCTTCCCGGCGTAACCCGTGGTAGAGTAGGGTAGCGAGAATTGCCCTGTCGCGTTTGCCTTTAAGGGTATTCGCCGGCGGGGCATCAAGCAGCATTCTTGCCTGGCTGTCACCAAGGCTCGTCTTCTACAGTTAGAAAAATCAAGTATTTTAATAATAACAAGTTAGCGTCTTCAAAAAAAGTGTTGGCACCACCTGATGGTGTTTTTTATGAATTCCAGCAACCCAACACTATACGGTACGAATACTCGGCGGCATAGCTACTCTTACTGCCTGAAAAACCTTGCCACATGTTCCTACACTGGCCGTTCTGATGGCAAGTGTGCGTTCGCTCTCCTCCACAGTTATTTCCTGCAGTGCCTTCAGGTCATGCTTGATATCCTCCCATTCAAACTGTAGGCCTGTCTGTTCCAATCGTTGATCAAGCTCCTTGCGCAGTATCAGTGCAAGAAAACTACAGAAGACATGGCCTCGTATCGTCTCATCCTGTTTATGGAAAACCGGTCGCGTCTCAAACACTGATTTTATATCTCGAAAGACCTGCTCCACCTGCCACAGCTCCTTGTACTTGAGCGCAACCTCTTCGGCAGAGAGTTCCTTCATATTGGTGCGTAGCACCCATTTGCCATCGAACTGAGCCTCTTCTTCGATTTTATCTTGATTGATACTCATGCTGCCGGTGTTGACTTTGAGGTAGCGGGCATAACCGCTATTGCCGATTAAGCCTTTCGGATTACTCTTGATTCGCTCCGTCAAATCAGCAATCATATTTTCACGAGTTGCACGATCTTTTCTGGCCTGACGAGAGTTCTGGCAAAGAATATAGCGTCGTCCTTCAATGACAACCTCTTTCACCGCAAGAGGTGATGGATCCTTGAGCAAATCACTTTCAGGGTATACTTCCTGGTAAGGAGCGGTGTCTGCAAACACTTCACCTCGGACTTCTTTGAGCTTTCGCATCCTGACTCCGAAAATATAGGACATGTTGACATCGGGATGCTCAAGCTTTGCAATGGTCTCAGCGCTGATCATACCTCGGTCTGCTACAATACAGAACTTCTTGATGTTAAAGCGACCTTGGAGTCTTGCTACCACAGGCAAGAGTATCTTGACATCGGTGGTATTACCTGGCCACATCTCGCTGCAAATGGGGCGACCGTTATTATCGAGCAAGGCTCCTGCGACCATCTGGTGAAGGTCTGGTCGATTGTCTTTTGTGTGTCCGAACCGACCAGTGGTTTTTCCTCCTGCACCTTCAAAATAAATTGATGTCGTATCGAAGAACACCAGATCAAGGCCGGTAAAAAGGTCACGATGTCGTTCAAAAAGAGTTTCCTCGATAAGGTCTTTATTGCATCGCGGGGAAAAAGGTGTGGCACCATCCTGCTCATCAAGAGCTTCACCAAGAAAAGCCATGGCTCGGTATTGATGATGCAGGGAAATATCATCCACGCCGCTGATGGCATAATCATGCCGCCAGCAATCACAACTCCGATCAGAACCGGAACAAAAGAGCCTATGAAGTACGGTAAGAAAAATGGTGCGCTCTACATCGAACTCAAACTTGCGTTCATCAAGAAGCTCACCTATGATTTGAGGAAGACCAAGCTCATTCCAAAGTCGATCAAAAATGAGAGCAGGCCCAATGCTGACAGCATGAGCTCCAGCTTCGCTTTTACCGGAGAGAATCAGGAGGGAGCTCTCTGAAAACTTGGCAAGCGATCGGATAATCGTTTCAATGTCACCCTTGGCTTGAAGCTGATCAAGACGACCCAGTGTTGCAATGACATGTTGTTTCGTCTTGCCCTGCTCTTTGCGGTTTACCACCA
>Ga0364857_10107_pt1 | contig 18603 bp, 14 predicted proteins | sample SorcelAu500001C6_2_FD_206910 | JGI IMG/M metagenome (GOLD analysis project Ga0364857, IMG submission 206910) | Enriched cells from Trout Bog Lake Hypolimnion, Wisconsin, USA - BchlTB.Aug20.5000.01 .C6 | ecosystem: Environmental > Aquatic > Freshwater > Lake > Hypolimnion/Profundal zone | place... | reverse complement strand
CTCCAGAACTTTCGCGCTGGTCCTCAGTCCGACTCCCATTGTTTACGTTTCCAGTTCCCGCCACGTCAAACCCGGCGTGCCGTTTTCCGGCACCGGGCTTTCCTGATAGCTTCTTCCCAAAGCTTATGTGACCGTTTCTGTTGGGCGTGCTTTCAGCTTCTGGGAGCCACCCTATAACCGACAAACAGCCTGAGGTGGTCATACAGCCAGTTCCTACTCCACCGTTTCCAACCAAACCCCTGACGCTTACGCGCTCGCATCAGATGACGCCGAATCTTCTTTTCTACCCAATCCTTGATATACCCGAAACAACGGCTTGAATGGCCTATCCGAAAATAAGCAACCCAGCCTTTAAGGATTGGATTGATCAGCTCAATGACTCGCTCCACCGGTTGAGAGCGAAAACTTCGAAAAACATCTCTCAGTTTCTCCAGCAACGCTGTGCGTGCTTTCATCTTGGGCGAATATCGTACACCCCAAACTCCTCGGAGTGTTCGAACTCGCCGAAAATCAAAACCAAGAAATCCGAAACTTGTTCCCTTGGTGAGGTCGAGTCGTTTTGTCTTTTCTTCGTTGAGCTTCACATCAAGTTTTGCCAACTCCTCCAGCAATCGGCGATCTGCCCTTTGAACCAACAAGGCCCACTTGGAGTAACCATCCACTAAAATCACCAGATCATCAGCAAACCTCGCATATTCCAAGTGTGTATAAATCCCCTCCCGCGTTACCTCTTTGGCCCGCTCCAGCATCCGATCTACCTCGTTGAGATAGAGGTTGCTAAGTAGTGGGGAAATGACCCCACCTTGCGGAACACCCCGGGTGCCACTGGCTTTCAAGATGAGCTTCAAGAGATGTAATATCTGATCATCGTTGACACGCGCAGCAACCTTCTCTAAGAGAAGGTCATGACGTACCGTATCAAAATACGCTACCAGATCCACATCAATGACACGGGTCTTGTTGCTCACAATCGCCTTGGCCACCCGCTGCACCGCCTCATGAGCCTGACGCCGCGGTCGGTAACCATACGAACCATCCTGGAAATCTGCTTCGAAAATCGGTTCCATAATCAGCTTTAACGCTCCCTGAACCACACGATCACGGATACACTGAATCCCAAGTACACGGACTTTGCCATCATCTTTAGGTATTTCCTTGCGCCGATTCCGCTGTGGTCTGTAGGTCTCAGAAACCAGTTCATCTCTTAAATCCTGCAGAAAACGTTCCACTCCACTTTCTTCAATGGCCTCGAAAGTTATCCCGTCTATACCGGGAGCACCTCCGTTTGATTTGGCCCGTCGGTATGCTTCGCTTAACGTTTCCTCCTTACAGACATGAACATACAATCCCCAAAAGCGCCAAGTCTTTTCTGCCTTCGCTTTGAGGTATATCTTCCTTCTCAGTTCCTGCAAATTAACAGGTGTGTTTGTCATTCACCCTTGCCTCACATTTTGTTAGAAGAATACCATCAGTAGGGCGCCTTTGCTCCATGGGCATTACCCCACATCATCGCTCCTACACGCCCATCCGCCACCCGCTCGCCGTCAACCCACTTCCCGGTTTCGCCGGTTATAGGGTTTACCCTTCTCCAGAGCTTTCACTCAGGGGGCAAGACGGGCTTCTCCAGTTGCTTAGCGTGTCCTTGCCAACATGCCGTCGCTACTACCCCGCCAAAGTGATTGATCGTTTCAGTCAGAATGCAATCAACCATACTGCTTTCACCCTACGGATGGGGGTTCAGCCTTTGGAGCTACGCACTTTCGAGGTCACCTATGCGTTCACTTTCGTTACGGCCTGCTCGCTCACCCCCTCCCTAACGGAGGAGTTGTCGATAGGCTTCAGGATTTTGGTCTCCCGCCACCCTGCTATCCAAGTTACGAGGCCTCTGACTCTTACCCCGGCAGGTCTTGTCTCCTGCTGAACACGCCAGCCTTCGCTGGACGCACATCCGTACTTGCGGCACTACCGCATACGGCTCCTGCCTTGAGTTGTAGCGAATCGTACCTCAGGGAAGTCATGGCATATTCTGAGGCGCGGGAGATAAGTATCTACGATGGGCGTAAATCGTTGCCAGTTCATGGCTCTTCCTTTCTGACTTCGGCGCCTCAAGCTCCTGTACCATGCCTTCGCCAAAAGGTCTCTGAAACTTTTCAGGGCCTTTATGTTTCCCGGTACTCCAAAGTATAGCCCGTAACCCTGCACAACACTTTTCAGCCAGTTTCCTGTCTGAACTATTGGTGCGTGCATCCTTATTCTCAGGGCCTCTTTAATTTCCCGTATCGTTTGACGCAGTCGTTTGCTTATGGTCTTCCGTCTCAGAAAGAAGCCTCCTTTCCGGTTCTTGCTGCATAAGTGAGTAAACCCAAGAAAATCGAATCCTTCAGGTTTTCCCTCTCCCCGTTTCTTCCGTCTTTCTGCGGCATATCGGCCGAACTCTTTCAGACGGGTTTTCTCAGGGTGCAGTGTCAAACCAAAACTGCTCAATTGTTCTTTAAGGGCTGCAAGATATCGTTCTGCCTCTTCCTTGTACTGTGCATAATCCGGCCAACTTCGAACAAAAAATCCGCTACGCCTCGAACACTAATTCCGGAAAAGATCGAACAGTAAATCCGCAAAAGATCGAACACTTTTTTACCCTGAGCGGAAAAGGTGTTCGAAGTCTCCGGAAACCCATTCTCCATTCTTCTGCAGGTTGACGTATCCTGTAGCCTGATCGTTTTTTCAAACAAAACGGAAGGCTATGCAACAACAAGGCAGAAGAAAAACTATGAGAACCATTCGTGAAATAGCCCGGCTTCATTTGAACAAGCAGTTGAGTCTGCGGGCCATCGCCGGAGCCTGCAACCTGTCGGTCTCCACCGTACAGGGTTATGTAAAAAAGATCGATGCGCTCGGTCTGGACTATGAGGCATTCACAGCTATACCAGACAAGGCATTAGCGGAATGGCTAAAGCCTGTTCCAAAGATCCGTGATCTGCGACCGGGACCTGACATACAGGGCCTTGTCGAGGAACTCAAGCGCTCAGGCACACACATCACCCGCCAACTGCTGTATGAGGAGTATCAACAACAACATCCTGACGGGTACAAAAAGACCCGTTTCTATGAGATGCTCAATGAATGGGAGATGCAGGACAAGGCAACCATGCGTATGACGCACACGCCGGGCGAAAAGCTCTTCATCGACTTTTCCGGTGACAAGCCTTCATGGATCAACCCTGAAACCGGCGAACTCATGACGCCGGAGCTCTATGTCGGGGTGCTCGGTGGCACCTCCTATACGTTCGCCTGTGCCGTCTCAAGCCAGAAGGCTGAAGACTTTGCCGCTGCGACCGTTAAGGCGTTTGAGTATTTCGGCGGATGCCCACAGCTTTTGGTAATCGATAACCTGAAAAGTGGCGTATCGCATGCCTGTTACTACGACCCGGAAATCAATCCTACCTTCGCTGATCTTGCGCGTCATTACTCGGTGGCAGTGCTCCCTGCACGGGTACGAAAACCGCGGGATAAGGCGAAGGTCGAAACCGGCGTACTCCAGGTACAGCGACGCATTCTGGCTCCTCTGAGGAACCGGCGGTTCTTCAGTCTCGAAGAGCTCAATGCCGCCATTGCCGAAGCACTCGAAGCACTCAACAGCCGCCTGATGTACCAGTATTGCAAAAGCCGCAAAGAGTTGTTTCTGGAGCTGGAGCAGCATCGGCTGGCCCCGTTGCCCAAAGAACGCTTCACCATCGGCTACTGGAAAAAAGCAAAGGTGCATGTCGATTACCACATTTCCGTGGACAAAAGCTACTACAGCGTGCCGTTTCGCCTCATTGGCAAGCAGGTCGACATCAAGTACACCGGCCATTTAGTCTTGGTCTACCATGAAGGCGAGGTTGTTGCTCAGCATATCAGAACCCTCAAGCTTGGCCAGTATATTACCGATGCTGCACACATGCCTCACGAACACCGTTTCCACAGGGAATGGAGCCCTGAGAGGATCCGGTCATGGGGTTCAAAAATCGGTCCGAACACCGCTGCACTCATGGATCGCATCATGCTCAGCAAGGTTCATCCGGAGCATGGCTTCCGCAGTTGTCTCGGTGTCATCCGGCTGGCAAAAACCTACACTCCCGAGCGCCTGGAACGAGCCGCACTGAAGGCTCTGGAACTCAATCTGACCAACTATAAGAGCATCAAGTCCATGATGGCCAAGGGACTCGATGCAGTTACCTTATTCGATCAGTCTGCATCTTTTACTGGCATTGTCCACCAAAACATCAGAGGAGGAGATTACTATGCTACAGAACGTTAAGGAACAATTGGCTGCTCTCAAACTGCATGGTATGGCAGAGGCTCTGGAGATGCAGATCAGGACGCCGATGGCCTCCGAAATGGACTTTGCCGAACGGCTGCTGCTGCTCGTCCAGCACGAAAAGACCGTGCGAGAAAACCACAAGCTCACCACGTTACTGCGTCAGGCCCGTCTGCGCTATCCTGGTGCCTGTATCGAAGAGCTGCATACGACACCACAACGCGGGATTGTAAAATCTATGGTAATGGATCTTGCTCGCAACGAATGGATCAAAAGTCATCGAAATCTCATCATTACCGGCCCTACAGGGACCGGTAAAACCTGGCTGGCATGTGCCTTTGGCGTAGCTGCCTGCCGGGCAGGCATAGGTACAAGCTATGTTGTAGTCGGAAATTAAAAGTCGACCAATTTCGGAAAGTAGTAATCACCCAGGCAGCGGGTTTAAACTACGTCATTTTAAAATGATTTACTACCACTTATTGAAGCGGTAATTGTGTTGTTTTAAGCTTGGCCCCTCCTTCCGCCGTTTCTTGTTGATCAAAGATGCTTTTACGGTGTTCGAGCCGGTAGCTCTTGCCGGTAAGCTTGATGACTTCGCACTTGTAGAGCAGCCGATCCAGCAACGCTGTTGCAAGAACCTCGTCGCCAAGCATCTCTGCCCACTCTTTCGGGCTTTTATTGGTCGTAATAATGAATGAGGCCTGTTCATGAAGCTGGTTGACGAGTTGGAACAGTCCGACGGCAACCGTTTTTTCAAGTGGGAACATCATGATGTCGTCGATAACCAGCAGGTGCGCACTCAACAATCGCTTGTACTCTCTTCCGGCTGCCGTTGTCAGCTCTTTGAACCTGATTGTCTGGATGAGGTCATCCATAGTGCGGAACAGTGCGTGATAACCGAGTTTAAGGGCTTCATGGCAGAGCCCGCCAGCAAGATAGGTCTTGCCGGTGCCGCTTGGCCCGATCATGATCAAGTTGTAGTTCTGGTCGAGCCAGAGTAGTTGTCGCAACTGTCTGAGCTGAACTTGACTGATTCCGTTCTGAACTCCAGAGTCATAATGATCAAGATCATGGAGTAAGGGCAGGTTGGCTGTCTTCCTGCGCCGTTCAAGCTGTGCTTTTTGACGGTATGAGCGTTCCGTCTCCAGCAAGGTCAACGCAAAATCGCTATAGGATGGTTCGTTTTTGCGTGCGTCTTCGAGCAGAACATCAACGATTACTGCCAGCCCGGTAAGATTGAGTTCACGAGCGTGTTCCTGTATGGTGGTAATGGTTCTTTCCATGGTGATTAACTGAGAATGTTTTCATAGGTGGTTATGGCACTGCTCTCCGGCACAAACGAAAGTATCCTGTTCAGGTCACTCTGGAGTGTTTTCGGGCGAAAGGTGCTGAACACTGCTTTATGACTCGGTTTTTCAGTCTGCTTCCGGTAATGTTGCAGGATGTCATGGAACTCACCACATGAAAAGAGATGCTGATCGACACAGTATGCAAGAGCATCGTCAATCAGCCGCTGCTGGCATCCGCTGATGGTATTGCGTAGATGCAGGAACTGGTCTCGACTGTATCGGGGATAACGGTTATGGATGCTTTCAAGAAACAGATCCGCATGTTCCTGATTGGTGAACTGCAGCATGAGTGAGCCCTGCAACTCTCGAAGTTTGGCGGAGGTATCACGACGGTGGTGGTTGTTGAGCACCACGATGCCTTTGCCGCTCTCAATCAGGTGACCAGCCAGCAACTTGCCATCCTGAGCATAGAGAAAAAGGTTGTTTTCTCTGGTTTCCAGCACAACCAGTGTTCCCGGACCCTCATAGGTTCCGACTGGCAGGCTATAAAAATTTCCTTGATACGAGATCGTGTTGTCTTTGCGCACATGGTACTCTTTACCGACAGTACCGGAAATTGGATAGGATAACGGCTCAAAAGGACGAAGATGGCGTTTTTCCACCTGCCACTCTGCTTCAGGCACCAGACGTGTTGTCGCATGTTCCTTGATATTGGCAGTTCGGTCAAGCCAAAGCTGTGCCTCCTGGTTCAACGCGTCAAGATTAATAAATCGGCGCCCCGGCAGGAAGTTGTGTTTCACATACTTGACGCCAGCCTCGATTTTTCCTTTACTTTCCGGATCGCTTTTTCGGCAAAGATGGATCTTGAGCCTACGGTGCAACAGGTATTTCCTGAACCCTTCGGTGTAGAGGATTGCGCCCCGGTTCTCATCGGCAACAATAGTTGAATCCTGATCATAAACCAGTGTGTTCGGTATGCCTTCAAAAAAGGTAAATGCCTGTTCATGAGCCTCAAGCACAAAACGGGTCGTGATCGGCTGCTGGCTGAAGCTGACAAACTTTCGGCGGCTTCGGGAGAGCAGCATAATCATGAAGTAAACCTTCACTTTGTTCTCATCAGCACTGAGCATCCAGTACTCGCCGAAATCCACCTGTGCCTGTTCTCCATAAGGAAGTTGCTCGACGGGATAATAGTGCCGAGGGGTTCCTTTCGGTTTAGGAATATCATGGGATTTTCGGATCCACTGAACAAAGGAGTAGATCGTTCGAGTTGTTATCTCAGGGAATTCAGGGTGATGCTCCTTCAGCCAATCTTCTACTTGTGCAGAACTACAGTCAGGATAGTCGGCAACCCTGTTCTTGATGAACTGTTCATACGGCTGCAATTTTCGGTAGCGCTGCTTCTGTTGAGCAAGGAAATCACTGAATTCCTCCTCGGTCATGCGGAGGTACTTGCGGACAGTCACTCGGTCCAAGCCTGTATTTCGGCTGATTTGTCGAATGCTTAAGCCTTCTCGGGAAAGTTGCTTAACTTTGTTGTACATGGTTAGCTTTTTTAACTGTGTCCTCATAGCTCTGTGGTTTGATTTGGTTCGCACCTTCAAACTACGAGCTATGGGTGTTTTTTACGCTAACCCTGGGTGATTCTTATTTTCCGTTTTTGGCCTATTCTTGTTTTCCGATCACATATGTCCGACTTTCCCGCCTCTTGCATGATCTGGGTATCGGCAGGGCTGATGGCACGTACAAGAAACAGCTGGAAAAGCTATCGAGGACTGAACTGCTCATCATTGACGATTGGGGCATGAGCCCTTTTACCGATATCGCGAAACGAGACATCCTTGAAATCATGGAAGATCGCCATAATGTGCGTTCAACCATCATCAGTACTCAGTATCCGGTCTCAGAGTGGCACCGGCTCATCGACGACCTAACGCTGGCCGATGCTATCTGTGACCGGTTGGTACACAATGCATATCAAATAACCCTGAAAGGAGAATCTATGAGGAAATTGATGGCAAATATAAGCTAACTTCGAACACTTTTGTACATTACTTCTTGCAGACTGAATGGTGGATGTTCAGTGTTCGAAGTTGACCGGAAAAGGTGTTCGATATTGCCGGAATAAGCATACTGAAATCCCAAGACAAGATGGGGTCGCTTCAGAAAACGGATTTTAAAACCCGTTAAGAGATTTCATAAGCCCACATCTTATATTAATATCAATACATTAGGAATGAGCGCGTTTCTGCCAAAACATCAGTCTCTCTTAGCATATTTTATGGTGCTGCTGCCTAACATCAGGAACGAATGATTTTGCGTTAAATTAATATTACACAATACATTGAGGTATCAGATAAGCCTTTGTATAAAAAATCTATACCGATAAAAACCCTTATGGGGCTTTAAAATCCGTTTCCTGAAGCCCCCCTTGCAAGGCTTGCACATGGACGACTTCGTCATGGCAGCCCGCACCAGACCTCTCGAAACACATGGTTAAATAAATCTCCACATAATGAGCTCCGTGTCTTGCGATATTGACTATTTAAGAATTCATGTATTTTTAACTCGTCGGTTCTCATGAACTCAATGTGAGATCATCTTCGTACCAACGAGAGTGTGCCACAAGAAATCGGTCCAGTTATAAAAAGCATAAGTGATGATCCCTTGATTACCAGACTAGCCTGTTCCAGGCTATCAAGATTGATGAGGGGGTCGCAGCTCGGCACATGTCCAGTTCGAGGTACATTGTGTAGCCAGCAATGCTCTAAGGAAAATCCAAGTAGTTGCGAAAAGATCCTACTTGTGAGGTAATTATAATTACTGAGAAGAAGCCAGGAAAAATTGTTTGGTTGCTTGTTTGTAGCCTCATAGCAATCAGCTGCCGCCGATTTGGTCGCACGGTACATCTCAAGCATTTTGTTGGGAAGTGTTGATTCCGGATACACACGCAGAAATGGAACAATGTTAACGAACTCAACTTCGTAACAATTACTCGATTTTGGGTCAGAATTGAGGATACATGTAGCAATACCGTCACCTGTAAGTGCGATAGCATCGGACATAAAACGCGAAATATCACGAGGCTGACAGTCTACACTTACTATCAGGAGTTGCTTGACCCTGCCAGTGAACACAAGGGGATGAGCAAGCTGCATCACCTGAAGAAAGTTGCTAGATCCACCAAAGCTGCTGCAATAAACCGGAGCGCGTTCAAAACCCAAGGCTAAAAAAGTATCGAAAAGTGCATTGCGAGCCATCCGTACCTGTATTTCTCCACCCAGAACCGTAGCTTCCGATAACTCCGAGAAGCTTTCGGTAACAACTATTATCCCATCAATCTCGGAAGGCTTAAGTCCGGAAAGAACAAGAGTCCCGTTAATACACTCCGCAATGGTCGGGATCAATGGGCGTTCAAGGATGGAGAAACTTTTCATACCTTTTTCGATTAATAATGCGACATCTTCAGGCCTGTCACCCTGCCTGAGGATCTCGTCTACTGGGTATAACCGACCGAGTTTTGTAGAAACACCGCTGAGGTATACCGGGGGGAACATACTTTTCATGACATTTCTCACCTATTTGAATCATGTTTATCTGAATACCAATGATGTATGAGCTTTTCTGCTTCGTACGAATTAAATCAATGCAAAATCCATTACTGTCAGCCCCAGTCACACTGGAGATAATAATGACAAAGTTACTTTATGTGTTTCAGGCATCTTTTATCCGACCAGTAACCAGACTTAACGGCATACGTATAGGAAATATCTCATCTTTTGCTACTTTTTCCCGTACCTGTGAGATAGCCGAATTCAATGCGTTTACTGCAAGTTCATCGGAAAGGCTGTTTTTGTAGGCCGACCACGTACACATGTATTCTATAAGCTGCTCAAGAGACCATTCGACCTGAATCTCGAAATTTGGTGTGTTCAATCTGAAGAATGGGAGCGCAATCTCATTACTGGGATAGCCTTCCCACAGAATTCGATTGTTGGGCGCCCAATATGGTTCAAGAATTTTACGAAAGGGCATAATGATGTTAGCATCCACTTCAGGTATGCTATTGAGCCATGAATAGCCCCAGGCGCAAAAAAAAGCACCAGGACGTGCCAATCGCATAACCTCAGGCCAGAACCTGACATAATCAAACCAGTGAAGTGCTTGAGCCACAACAATGAGATCGAATGATGAGTCAGCAAAACCCGAATCTTCGGCGCTCCGTGTGGAATAGAATACGTTGGGTCGCTGAAAGGCCTGAGCAATTTGGACGCTACTTATGTCGGAGGCCTCAATCTTATCAAAAAAAGGAGCTAGACCAATTGCTGCTTGTCCATTGCCCGTAGCGCAATCCCATGCTGATTGAGTATTGGTACAAGCCGCAACTATCCATTCATACAATTCAGTGGGATAGTGAGGCCGGTATTGAGCGTAAATATCGGACTGCCTGGAAAATGGATTTGACTCAGAATGCATCAATGTCTCCTTTTGCTTAAAATTAAATTCCCTCAGTATCAGATAATCTTGCTCATTAAGCTTGTCTTTAAAAACAAAGCATAAAATACTTCCATTAGTACATTTTGGTTTATCATCAAACCAATGCAGATAACGCTCCGGAAGTAAATCACACAACAACAAATGACAGAAAGATTGATTGATCTCCCTGTTTACAACGAACTGATACCCACACAACTCATCTCAGGGGAAAAAGAAGAACCTCCAACTATTGCATGACTTTGATTACAACTCCCTACAGACCATGATTCACCGCTCCTTATGCGTTATCTTTATGATATCCGTTACAAAATACAGTAAATTGAGTCTGATCAAGCCACAGTTGTGAAAAATTGTGGGGTAGTGACCGCGATATATGCTGATGAACATGCACACCGATGACCTTGGAACTGAAGAAACAAGCAGTTTGATCAACTTTACAGCGATCAATAAAGAGGTCGGCATCTGACGAAAAAATATGTAACATGGTTGGATAAACCTTGTCCGATATCGATTTGTGCAAAGGTGAGGGAAGATAGCCAGCATAGCACCATGCCTCCTTGATAGGCAGATTTCTACGCCTTACCAACTCCATACAGACCATCGCCCCCTGTGAGTGCCCAACGAACACAAGCGATTTGGATAAATCGCGTTGCAACATCTGCTCTTCAACAAAATCTGCGGCCATTGCCACCCCTTCAGATAATGCAGCAGGTCGATTGGTGAACGGAAACCAGCGCCGGCCAGAGGTGAATTTATCCTCTTCGGGACCATCCAGAAACCAGAGCCATGAGCTTTGTTCGTAAATTTCCCATTCAGCTCGAAAAGCCGCTGCACTACTCCCCATTCCGTGCAAAAAACATACCGTCATCTCATCGATCCACTCAGGCACAGACAAGGCTATTGTGCTGCAAATGATGTCGTTCTTCACCCTAGTTCCCCTGACAATCGCATGTTACTGAGCTGCATGCGCATTACCTTGCCATTTGAGTTACGGGGTAATTCCTGATCCCATACGAAGAGGATATTTGGACTTTTTTCCGGACCGACATGTTCCCGTATCCAAGCTAAAATTTCCTCTGGTTGCATCGGTTTGCTCATATGCACAACAGCACAGAGTTCATCACCAGATGGCAAATCCCGTCCTTTGAATGCAGCAGCATCAATTACATGAGGAACACGACGTAAATAGTGCTCCAATTCATAAAGATATGTTGTTACTCCTCCTCTGATTACCACATCTTTTATTCGCCCACAAATGAAGTAACGTCCTGCAGCATCTCGCTTGGCCAAATCACCTGTGCGAAGCCACTCTCCTGCCCACATTGCTTGCGTAGCCTTTGGATTATTCAGGTATCCCTCTGTCATCATGGGCCCCTTAAGCAACAGTTCTCCCTCAGCCGACCCTAACAATGTTTTTCCATTGGGACTTTCAAGGCGAGCCTCTATACCTATCGGATACCCAATGGAGTCACTGGCCGCATCATACTCATCACGACAACCAAAAAAAACGGCAAAGGTCAACTCTGTAAGTCCATATGAATTATAGATACGTACAGGGAATCGCTCCTCCAATAACCTTAGTTCAGATTGAGTGACTGGTGCTGATGCACAGAAAGCCAACAAAGGGGATTTTCGAGTTAGAAGAGGCAAACGCAATACACCAAGCATACGTACTAAAGGCGGAACCAAATAGACAAAATCAACATCTTTCGTAAGAATATTCTGCCAGGAGTGTTGAATATTTGCCAAAGAAAAAGGAGGATAGATCCGAGTTGCTGCGCCAACTTCACGAGGAAGCAGGAAACAGACTCCCATGACCCCGATTCCGTTTAGTGGGAACAAAGAGGCCGCACGACGAACATGACTGAAGTCATGTACTGCCAGTGCTGAGCGGTATGCCGTACGAATCTGTCGATGACGAATCGCCACACACTTGGGATTATCGGTTGTCCCAGATGTTGTTGCGAACATTGCGACATCATTTATGTTTGTTGTTGACGGCGATAATGGAACAGCGGAGAGTTGGATTGCGGGGAAAGGTCGAAGCCACTCTTTATCCTCGTTAGATAGATAGTTAGCATCGTTGCAATAAAGCATAGTTATACCCGTGAGTTTCAACAAATCTTTGACAACACTTGCTCCCCAAGTGCGACTAATGAGCAGCACAGATGCGCCACAGCGCCAAAGTGCGTTAACAAGAACATGGAATCCCACACTGTCTTCACACACTATACCAATAACAGAAGCGCGTTGTATTTTTGAGGCTATGCTTTCTGCTGTTCCTTGGACAGCGCGTCCCAACCATTCCCAAGTGACAGGCTGTTGATTATATGGCTCCAAAACAGCACGTTGCGGCTGCCGGCAGGCATACCACATCACTACTCCATCAAGGGTTAAGTGTTCGGGAGCAATAAGGTGTATTGGCGTACTCATATGCTTACTTGCTCTTGGATGAAGCATAGTGAGATAAGCAGGCTTGCAATATCGGCATCAAAACCAGAATCGCTCTGCAATATGTCCATACACTGATAAAGACACTGACTATTGAACATGTGCGCAACAGAAGATTTTATCCTCTCACCAAGATGATGAGGTTGAATACATCGCTTAAGTATCTGGTCTGAGGCTTTCAAACGGGTTTTCGGACGATCTGCACTAACACCCAACTCTTCTCTCCATGCAGCCCGAATGGATGCTTTCCCTCCATTTTGAACAAGATCTTTCCAGGGAGTTCGAAGCGCTTGGTTGGGTATGCTGTTGTGGAGAAAAGGGACTCGTCCTTCGATGGAATGATTCATGAAACAAATGTCATTGCGAAGTAATAATCGAGCCAAACGCAAATCACGCTCAACATATCGCAGATCAGACACACCGTGATAGCGATGTTCCAATCTGTTACGAATCAATTTGAAAGAGTTATCACCAAACAAAAGATTTACCAGTGCCTCCCGTTGAGGATGCCGATAATAGTCCAATGGGTGTTGCAGTGCCTCCACCTTGGCGTAGCTTCCATAGCCGCAAAATAGCTCATCGACTCCTTCCCCGGTCAACATGACGCGGATACCGACTTCAGCGGCTGTCTCGGATAAGCGCCAGACCAAAGGAAGGCTTGACATGGTTGTTGGTTGACCAAATCTCACAGCAGCAGTCTGAAATGCTGATACAAAATCGTCATCCGTCTCCAATTTCACCACGTGATGATTCCAACTTCGCCAACTACCCCCACGGGGTAGTCCTAAAGAAGCAAGATTTTCAACTCCATCTTGGTTCTCTGGCAGCATTATCGATATAGTGTGAATATCTTCGACCCCAAGAGCATTGAGTTCCCATGCCAAGATTGTGCTATCCAAACCTCCACTTAAGGCAAGCCCAAATGGCCCAGTTCCATCGATACACCGTCGTATGGAATCACGTACTGCATTTCTTAGCGTTGGAAGAGCATCATGATATTGTGTGGGCATGTGAGAACGAACCTGCTTATGAATGTGTTCCCCTTTCACTCTAAGATCGTGTTGAATCACTATGGATATCTCATTTATCCATGTTTGTTCATTGAGATACCAGCCATAAGTGAACAACTCTGCCAGTGCTGTGCGATTAATCCCGAAGGATTTTATCAACGGTAAAAGTGGAGCCATCTCAGAGCAGAATGCTATACCTTGGGTGGATTGTGCATAGAAAAGTGGTTTTACAAATTGCGGATCCGTTTTGAGCAATAATTCCGAACCATTTTTTTCAACGAAAACCACAGCATACATACCATCTGCAACCCCTTGACGGATGGCTGTCACCTCGTTGATAAGCCCTGGAGCAGCGCATATAACACTGCCATCTGGTTTATGTATTCCGTATACCTGACCATTGAAAGCAACGTAGCCATTTTCGGTAAGAATAGGCAATGGATGAGATTGTCCCCTAAGATGAAGCCGGTGCATTCCAAGACGCAAGGAACCTATCGATATCATTCCAGAGTCATCGGGGCCTCTGTAAGCGATAGCATTGAAAAGTTGTTGAAACTCTGCATCAGTCCACGATGCGCCAATCATCCCCACTATTCCACACATAAACTTTTTGTGGATTGAATCTTGTTAGGGCTTTGATGCTCTTTTGGACTCGTTCCAATACTGTTAAGCAGTATTGCGAGGTCATTAAATGTCTTGCATACGGAAACCGCATCTAATGGAATCATTTCTTCGAAAATTCCTTCCAGATAGAGAAAAAGGTCAAGAAACAGTAGCGAGTCGAAGACTTCCAATAATGGTGTATCAAAAGAAAACGATACTCCTGGTATGCGCTCTTGAACAAAAGACTGAAGTATTTCCATAATTGGATCTCTGAACTTGATTTCATCAAGCAAGCTGGCTTCGTGGGTTTCTGATAAAATATGATTTATAAACAATCCTTCTCCAGCAATGATACTGCCACTGTGAAGCACGCCGGCTGGAATAAACACACTTCCGGGACTATCAATAAGAACAGCGTGTTCACCCAATTTCACCTCTACCGTCATACCGGTCAACTCATGATCCCGTCCTATAAAAACAAAAAGGCTATCACAAACCCGTCGGCAAGAGTCAATGAACACGGCATTATCCCTTCGCACGGGTAGATCTATCACAATACAGGTCTGCCTTGCATCTTGGACTGCATTATCATCAAGCATTAAGAAATAATCCCCAGCGTGATAACCCGCCGGAACAGGTTGTTCTTTGACATTTATCGCCTTGGGCCGATTAATCAGGTTCTCATAGTTTTTGGGTAAAATATTGGGAGTGATGGTATTTTTTTTACCCAAAAAGCCAGGATCGATCCATGCATAGGCAAGAGGATTGGCCTGGACTGAGCGTTGATGCAATCGAGCGACATGAGTTGTGGCATTGGCTCCTGCGACAGGACGCCAACGATCAAGAGGCAACCGTGAATGGGCCTGTACAAGCCTGCTCACCTTTTGCAGTAGCCCTCCACTCGGTGCAATCCGTAATCCTAGAGCCCCAAGATTTGCTAATAGCGTAATGGTATCAGTAATACCACAACGCTCTCCGATCCCGTTAACTGAACTGGATACCCAGCGAGCTCCAGCACGAATAGACGTGAGAGCATTGGCACCTGCGAGACCACGGTCATCGTGTAAATGCACCTCAAGCTCTACTCCAGGAAAAGACTCAACAATGCGACGGACAATAGTATCAATCTCCCAAGGGCAGAGTAGACCAACAGTATCAGCAAGACAAATGCGTTCTGCACCATTATCCAGTGCAGCTCTAAAAGCATCGCGCAAATTAGGCCACGAAGTACGTGTGCCATCTTCAATAGTAAAACGAATCTTAAGATCAAGTAGTTGAGCGCGGTTAACCGCTTTCTCAATCATACTATGAATCGGTTCCGTAGACCGGACCCTTGTCGAGTTTGACAAACTATTGATCCCTAAAAAAACACCAACCCATTTGGCACCCGTCTCATGAACCGACTCAATGTCACCAACCCGTGCTCGCGCATGAGCCAGCACGGGGAGTGATCCGCAAGCATTCACAACAGCCGTCACTCGTTGACGCTCAAATTCACTTGATGCAGGATGTCCACATTCAACCGCATCCACACCAAGCTCTACAAGGGCACTCGCAATCTCCATACTTTGGGGAATCCCAAAACGTACCCCAGGCGCCTGGTTTCCTTCTCGTAATGTGGTATCAATCAGACAGGGTAACCGTTCTCCTGGATTTGCGGCTTGCTTTTCCAATATAAGGATGTTTGACTGCATTCGAACGATATCCCCTTTTCCATTACGTAGTTGGTCCTTGTTTACGCAGGGATGCTAATGTATCACGTAACGACACGACCGTTCCCTTGAGCGAGGCTGCAACACCAAGATGAGAAGCTGTCACACCTCGCTGTGATGCTGCAAAACCTCGCTGTGATGCTGCAAAACCTCGCTGTGACGCTGCAAAACCTCGGATTGATGCTGCTCCACCTCGTAACGAAGCAGCTGCATCCCGCAAGGAGGCCACCGTGTCCCGAATAGATGAAGCTAAACCAGCCAACTCCTTGATACCAGCAATATCGTCCTTCGTCAACTCACGACGATATTTCTCTTCTTCTATAATAATCTGTTCGCTCATTTGAACCTCCTTTATTGTTAGTTAAAGATGTTATGACCAAAAAATTCCAGTAAATCGACAATAGATTTTCTAATATTTGCTGAATTGGTTCAAGAAAACTGGGTGTTGTTTTATTCAAATGACATTGCTCTCGGTGTACCCCTTAAATGCGTAAAATCGTCCCTTCTTTGGACATTCGCCAGACTTTGCAATGACAAGTTCCTTCTTGCGCAATACTATATCTGAAAGGGTTTTATGCCGAAGTGTCCAGTCCCCAGTACCAAAATCAGCAAGGGACCCAGACAGGCAAGAGAGTGGTTGACCAACAATATTAAAAGATATTCCTAACTGATGGATCACACAATAGTCCCCCGTGCTATCGTGCAAAACGAGCGTCTCTGTCTTATCGGAAATTGACGTAGTATAATCTCGACGCTCTGCGGCTTCATCTTTGTTAAAAAACAGATCACTATTCTCAAGTGCCGATCCCATCATACTTGGATATTTGCAGACATATAGCCATCGTTTTTCATAAGCGAAAGATGCAAGATTTTCCAGTTCTGTGAAGTTGTTCTTGGAAATAACTGTACTTATTGAAACTCTTGTATTGACGACACTATTGTCATCTATCCACGATAATTGGCACTTGGTCAAGAGATCAACTGCTGCACAAAACTTGTCAAAAGAACCCTCAATCGCGGTCATTTGATCGTAACGTTCTTTATCCAGAGTATCACATTTCACGATAAGAGAAGTCCCAGTTTCATCAATGAGTTGCGCCAATTCCTGCGGATCAATATTGTGGATAGGACGACATAATGAAGCATCGCCAAGCACTGCAAGATTAGTAAATATTACAGGTCTCATGCCGTTGCTGTGAATAAAACTCAGCAGGCGAGGCAAGCCAGCAGTCATTAGCGGTTCTGCTCGACCCTGTGCCCCAGTTAGGATTATCGTTCGACATCCCAACTGGGCTGCTTGCTGGAAGAGCGACTCATATTCCGAAATTGTCATCCATTCCGACTGAGAACGCCGTGTATTCTTATCAACATAGCAGTATACACAGTTGTAATTGCAGTGTTCATGCATACCAACACCAACCGCGAGAATACCGGTGCGATCACGCCGAAGAATCTCGCTTAAACCTGAGTGTAAATCCTCAAGTAAGTCATCAATACCAACGAATTTATACATCCGTCTATTAAATACGCTACTATTCACCATGTTGATGTCGATTGAAAATATGTGTTAGAAACTATTGTTGAGATTCAGTCGATTTCTACAAACACGAAAATGAGGCTATTTCGAATAAGCATTGAAACAGATTACATGATACTACCTATCTCAGGTAGATCACCTCGCTACCGAAATATTGGAGATATTTTATAAGTTTTCTACTTCAATTTAACAATTGTTAAAAACAAAAAAAAACTCATACCAATATTTTTCTCACTTTAACTTGGGGTCGCTTCAGGGGTCGCTTCAGAAAAGGGAATAAATAGCACGTTAAGGAATTCCGTTGAGACTCAGGGTTCTGCTCACGAAACGGAAAACATAGCACGCTAACTCAGGCTCAGTTCCGAGACATCCGGAAGCATGAGCTACGAAATGTTATTAACCGACTCAGCACGTTTTTCTGCGATGTAGCTAAAAAACCTTCTTCTGCCTACACCAGCAATTTCACAAACTTCAGCGGCTGTCTTCTCTGAGTTTTCATACAGGATTCTGGCATTTTCCAATTTTGCAGGATCAGTTCCAGGTCTTCCCCCTGTCTTGCCTCGTGCTTTAGCTGAGTCGCGGTAGGGATGCCAGTTACCTGACACCATCGGGTCGCAGGAGCGGTCTCCCGCTCTCTGCTCCCACAGATCGTAGCGTGCGGATTTCCCGCACTACGCTCTTCAGAAGATGATTCACTGCATAACAAGTCCTTGTAGTTTCCAAAATGGGATAGACAACTTTGGACGCAGTAACGGAAACCGCAATTTCAGGCGGTGAAATGCCTCCCATGTTATTCCCCCTTTTTGACTCCGGCTACTGAGCATTCTCTTCCAGTATCGTTCCACACTTCGGTGGATTCTCTGTAAAACCTGGAAGTTCACTGCTATACCAAAGTAGGCATAATGACCACGCAAAACGCTGTTCAGGTTGATCACCTGCTCTTGAACAGACTGATGTCGCATTCGTCTCATCAGATCGCAAAGACGAAACATACTGCGACGAACCCGGGTATTCTCAGTGCGTATTCCCACCTTGAAGTTACCCTTCAGGTTGCATGTACAATAGAAGGTAAATCCAAGAAATTGAAGGGTTTCTGGACGTTTCCTTCCTCTTTTCGCAGCATTCTTCTGTGCAAAACGACCAAACTCAACGAGCTTTGTCTTTTCTGGTTCAAGCGCAAGCGCAAACTTATCCAGACGCTTGGCCA
>Ga0364857_10088_pt1 | contig 22912 bp, 24 predicted proteins | sample SorcelAu500001C6_2_FD_206910 | JGI IMG/M metagenome (GOLD analysis project Ga0364857, IMG submission 206910) | Enriched cells from Trout Bog Lake Hypolimnion, Wisconsin, USA - BchlTB.Aug20.5000.01 .C6 | ecosystem: Environmental > Aquatic > Freshwater > Lake > Hypolimnion/Profundal zone | place... | reverse complement strand
CTCGCAAAGGTAATTGAATAGGGAAGAGATCGAAGCAAGCTTGCACCGGATAGTGGCGGCAGCAAGGTTACGCTGTTCAAGATCGGTGCGCCAAGCAAGCAAATGCGCTCTTGTGACAATGCGCATTTCTTCCGGTTCAGTGATGCCAAGAAATCGGGACAGTTCCTTCACGTCGTTACGGTATGCCCGTCGAGTTTTCTCACTCCGAATATTGGCATACCATTCGAGTTCCGGAGGCATGGCTTTCAGAGCATGAAACTCCGGTGCAGAAAGCGCCCGTTTTTTGAGGATCGGAAGAGTGTCGGTCATGGGGCCTGATCGTTGGTTTTCTGTGCCGGTGTTTAATTATGATAAAATTAATTATCATAACTAAAATGGCGGGATCGAGATAACAACAACTAACACAATTCACATTTGGAAATAAAAATGCGCAATAATGGGAAAAAAAATTGTTGACAGGGATGGCCCTGTTCTTGGAATCAACACAAGCTTGGATATGTTCGAGAAGTTGAAACATGAGTCGACTCGTTTGCAGCAGGGCTGGCATCCCTACGATGCCTTCAATTTTTTAGTTACTGCATGGCACCTTTTTGAGGACTGGAAAAAGAGTGATGACCCCAGATCTTTGTGTCGGATGAAACGTCAGAATGCTCGTCTACCAACTCCTATGAATCTTGTATTAAACATTGTACATGACTTGGTCAATGGAAGCAAACATTTTAGCTTGACACCTGGCGCGGCAGCAAATCGTCGTATAAATGAGGTACACACCGGAGATGAGGTAGGGTGGTACGAATATTTTTTCCATGAAAATCTGCCAGCAGTCACCGCTGATGAACACTGGTATTTTAGCATTCGAGTATTGAATAACATAATGATGAGTTATTTCGAGTGGACATTCAATGATTCGATACCAGTAAATGATTTTCCAACTGACCTACTCGATGCCCTTTTGTACTGCGATATAGCGACCCGCCGAATAGGGCCATCACCAGCTATTTGGCTTATCGGGATAGATAGCGCATATGACTAGAAAAACACAATAAGAGCATCAATCCAATAAACGCAACAACTTCCCTTACATCTTAACAGTACGAACAATATTCTCGGTAACCTGCCGCAATTCGAGCAGCGGCTGAAACAGGAGCGCCCTCATGCCCTGGCTGGCTACTGCAAAAGCAAGCAGCGCGCAAAGGCGGCAAGCCATAAGCTGCTGCTGCACGCATGCTGACGGTGAAGAAGCTGAGCAAGAACAAGAGCATCAGCATCGTGGAGATTTGCAGTACGCTAAAGATTTCGCTGGCGACTTATTACAGATTTTTGAATATCATGGAGTAGTCTTTACTGCTCAACCGGCAATTTCTTTCATGAGCCATATACACCTCAGAACACTGATAATAATCCATGATTGAATACAATATATTTCAGAAAGCGCTTAAGCAACTTGAGCTGCAATATGAGAACTATAAAGTTATAGCCACTGAACTACCTGAGTTAATGCAGGAAGCTGTTGCAGAGTCTGTCATAAAGCGGTTTGAAACTTGCTATGATTTCATGTGGAAGGTGTTGAAACGGTACCTCATGGAAGGACTTGGCATTCCTGAAGTTCCTAACAGCCCCAAGCCAATTATCCGCATGGCTAATGAAAACAACTTATTTGTATCGTCGTTAGAACAGTGGTTGAGCTATGCTGATGCTCGCATTCATACGTCTCAAGATTATAACGGAGAAAAATCGGAGGATGCATTGTTGCTCATGTCTGACTTTATTGCCGATGCCATTGGCCTGTACCAAACCATGAGCGGGAACACATGGGAGTGACAGAAACCATCGACATCACTGCCAAACAACGAAAGACGATTCTTTCGCTGCTAAAAAAGTATCTGCCGTACTTAAGAGATTTCTTTAGACTTATATCCTTGCCCATAAAGGCTTTTCTCATGGAGGCTATTGGCAAATGCCGGGAAAATCAGCCAGGATATTCCTCCAGTACTAATTGCCGCTACAAATGCTATAATAGCCCATCCCCACATGCCTTTTACTGCAAACCAAAAGCAACCGCAGAACAAACAAGGCCATGACCAGCCCATATAGACAGGCTGTGAATACCCGTTGCCTGATGGATGGTATAGGTTGTTTTTTAGCGTGCTCATGTAAGTGTAATTTAAAGTTGATAAGTCAGTCGTAACATACGAAAATATGAGGATTTTACGCTATAAGGGTTGCATCAGAAAAGGAGCAAAATAGCGCACAAAACATTCTGTACTGCCGCCCTAACTTCACCGTCCACTCAACGCCCGCATGAGCTCGCTGCCTTGCGCCTGCATCGCCTCAACCTGCCCGCTCAACTTCGCTGAATCGCGCTCGCTACGCATCTTCTGTGCCTGTTGCTCGTAGCGGCTGAGCTCCTCTGTTAGCTTCAAGCGCTCACGCACCTGAGCCAGCTCGACTGCTTGAGCTTGCCGCAAATCCAGCCCTGCAGTTGTCGCCTTGACTGCAGCCTGCTTGGCATCTAAACCCACAACGGACTTCGATGCATCGACCAAATCGTTCTCTACCCGTCTTAACCGCTTTATTGTTTACCTCAAACGCACACAACTTAGCTGCCCAGAAACACCCGCATTTTTGATTAAGCAACACATCTGCGCCATACCTGCTATTATTTGCTAATCTTATTCAATCTTTCTCTTTTTCTTTAACAATCTTTACTTATTTTATTGCATATTATTGTTTCTTATTTGAAATATAATTCTATGACCTATGAAACTCCTGCCTTTTTCGTTCCTGCAATTGTTTATGCCAAAACTACTTGGCATCGATGGCGATGCTGCCGGCGGCTCCCCCGCTCCCGCGCCACCTGCCGCTTCTGAAAAAACTTTTACGCAAGCTGAGCTTGATGCTGCTATTGCCCAGCAAGTCGCTGCCGCTGTTACTGCTGCGAAGGCGCCTTTTACCGGTATTGATGTTGACGAGTATGAAAAGCTGAAGGCTGACGAGGTGAAGCGGGCTGAGGATCTCCTGAAGTCAAAGGGACAATATGAGCAACTGCTTGCCAATACCGTGAAAGAGAAGGATGTAGCGTTTGAGAAAGCGCAGCGTGAGTCTGAAGAGCGGATCAAGATGCTTGCGGGGATGCTTGAGCGCTCTGAGGTTGACGGGAAGCTGCTCTCGGCTGCAACGGCGCACAAAGCATTGAAGCCTGACCAGGTGGCAGCTCTCTTGCGGGGTTCGATCAAGTTTGATCCGATAACCGGCGTGAGTGTAGTTGATGCGGCGGGGAATCTGGTCAGCAAGAACGGAAAACCGGTTACGGTGGCAGAGCATGTGCAGATGTTTCTTGAGGCAAATCAGCATTTCCTTGCTGCTGGGCCGGGTGGTGCAGGCAGTCAGGGTTCTGGCGATGGCCGGGGCCAATCGGCATTCAAGATCAGTGTGGAGGATGCAAAGGACCCTGCCAAGTACAGGGCGGCACGGGATGCGGCCATGAAAGCAGGAACGTCGGTGGAAATTGTGCGATAACGATAACGGAAACACAAAAAAGGGAGATTGAGCTATGCCGACAAATGTATTGGGAATTTATGACCCGTATTTCTATGCCAACGAAGGACTGATTGCCCTTGAAGCAACCCTTGGAATGGCAGCACGAGTGCATCGGGGATATGACAAAGAATCCAAGACCAAAGGGAGTACGATCGAGATCAAAAGACCGGGCACCTTCATCGCCCAGGATGCCCCTTCAACTGACCAGAACATTGAGACCTCCTACGTCGAAATGAAGCTTGACCAGTGGAAAGAGGTAAAGTTCTCGCTGACTGACAAGGAACTCTCCTTCACCGGCGACCAGATTATTACCGACCATATCCGCCCGGCGGTCTATGCGATAGCCAAAGACATTGATACAAAGCTGAATTCGCTTGCCTCTTATGTGCCTTGGTATGTGGATGCCCAGGCCACCACAGCGATTGATGATCTGACCGGCCTCAGCCAGGTGATGTTTGACAACAAGGTGGCGATGGATGACGGCTTCCTGCAGCTTGAAGTCGGCTCGACCATGAGGGCGGGCTTCCAGAAGCTTTTCGCAAGCAGCAACCTTGCCGGCCAGGCTTCGCAGGAGCTGCTGAAAACCGGACATATCGGCAACTGGCTCGGCTATGAGATTTTCGGAAACCAGAATGTCAGCACGCATGCGAAAGGCACCTGCTCGACAGCCGCACTTGCCATCAATGGCGCAATGCCGAAAGGCAGCACGCTCCTTAACATTGATGCTGTTGCCGTTACCGGAACGCTGCTGCTGGGTGACACCTTCAGCATTGCAGGCGACACGCAACGCTATGCGGTCGTAAATGCTGCGGCGGTGACCGCTGCCGCAAATGCATTTACCGGCGTGCAGATTTACCCGCCGCTTGCCCAGGCAGTGGCTGACAACGCTGTGGTGACAATGAGTCTCATGAACTTCACCAACAACATTGCCTTCCACCGCAACGCCTTTGCGCTCGCCATGGCACCCCTCTCGGACGTTGGCGAACAGCTCGGCAATGCAAGGGTGGCGACGGTCTCCGACCCCAAAACCAAGCTTGCCATGCGCTCCCGCATCTGGTATGCGCCTGATACCTCCTCGGTAAAGGTGGCGCTGGATGTGCTCTATGGCGTGAAGTGCCTTGATCCAAATATGTCTTGTTTGCTACGAAAATAGAAAAGAGTGGGCGGTTGGCAGTAGGCAGTGAAAGACGCTTCTGCCAACTGCAGACTGCTGACTGCAAACTGAATTAACATGAGTTATTCGACTGACAGTGACCTGATGGAATACCAGCCCTATGTGTTTGAGCATGGGATAAGTGACTTCAGCATCTACCATGAGAAGGCTGCTTTTGATATTCAGAGAGATATAAAAGCCTTGTGGATGCCGCTGCAGAACACGCTTATCGATCCTGCACGCAAGGGCATGAGCCGGACTGCCTCTGACACGACGCTGTTTGATGCCGCAAAACTCAACACCGGCCAATGGGTAAGGGCTTCAGTCTATCGCGTACTCGGCTGGTATGTGCTGCCACGGCTGGCGGCTTCGGTTGGCGGCCAGGGGTTTCTGGGAATGCTTGCTTTCTATGATAGAGCCTACACGAAAGAGCTGCAATCGGTTTTTGACGAGGGTGTTGAATACCAGATCAACAATGTTTACCAGAAGATTTTTGTCATGCCGCTCGCTGCGCGCTCAAGACAGATGCGATGATAACCAGTGCCAATTGCCATGCTGCTCTTTAACGAAACCAAAAAAGTCACCAGCCAACAGGCTTGGTGCTTCTCCGGCCCACCGGTTGAAGAGGGAGAGTGGAGCATCCGGCTGCTGGCAGGAACGCTCTCCGGTCTCTGGTATGATGTGCAGGTACCGGCAAGCCGCACGCTCTTGCTCAATGGCACCGGCTTTATCACGATCAACTGGGGACGCGGAACGGCTTATCAGGTGAAGTTTGATGCGCTCGACAAGCACTATACTGCGGTTTACCCTGCAGCCGGACGCTATGACCTGCTGATCAAGGGCGAAGTGCATCTGATAACAGAATTTGACTCGCTTGGCGCTGACTCGCTGAAAGGAGAGATCAAGGCATTCAGGAACCTCACTGCGATCGAAGTGCTTAATCTGGCAGGCAGCTGGGTGAGCGGCGATATCGTCTCTTTGCCCGCCTCGCTGCAGCAGCTCTCTTTGCAGGAAACGCTGGTGCATGGCGATCTGGCGGCAATCGGGCGCTTCCCGCTGCTGAAGAAGCTCGACCTTTCCGGCACGCTGGTGAACGGCTACAGCGGCACGCTGCTGCCAGATTGGGCGAACGGCATTGAGCTGAAGCTGCGTGACCTGCACCTCACTGCCGATGACATTGACGAGCTGCTCAATGATCTGGCGGCGACAACGACTGACAACGGCAAACTTGATATTGGCGGACTGAATGGCAGGCGCACCTCAAACAGCAATCTTGCCTGTACGGCGCTTGCTGCAAGAGGGTGGACGATTATCTGCGTGGTGGGCCATGCGACCTTCGGCTCCGCGGATATTTCATTCGGGGATCAGAATGCGCGGTTTGAGGAAGAAGCAGCTTAGAATGGTTGGCAATTTGCGGTGGGCAGTGGGCAGGGAAAGACGCGGTTGCCGACTGCCAACTGCTGACTGCAGACTGATGAGAGAGAGTTAACATCAACAAACAAAGACCGCCATGGCTTATTTGACACCTGCTGCCAATGATTATCTGGGCCCTGGGGGGCATGTGAAGATGCATACAGCGGTGCTGGTTGATAATGCCGCTCCTGAGGGAGCGCTGAAGATACGGGATGACGGGTTTGTGCTGGTGGCGGGACTGGTGATTGATAACAATGTCGTGGACGGGAAGGTGTTTGACGGTGGGACTTTTTAAAACGTACTGAGTTCTGAGTACTGAGAGAAAAAGGTGGGCTTGTAAACTAAACAAATGACGGTATGGCGCAGATTCTGAAACTGAAACGGGGGAACTATGCTTCCCTTCCGACGACCGGAATGAATACCGGTGAACCGATGGTGACGCTTGACCGCGGCACGCTGCACATTGCAACGGGTGCTGCAACGAAAATACCAGTTGTGCCTGCCATTGATGCGCTTGTGGCTTTTGCCGGGGTCGATGGTGCCAATGACCTTGTGATGCTGCATGACTACAGCGAGACGACCGGCCAGAAAGAGAAGAAAATCACATTCGATGCCTTCAAGACCGCCCTGAACATCCCTGCCGGATCTTCAGATGAAAAGGTTGCTGTTCTCTCTGGCGGCACGGCGGGCTATCCCTGGGGAACTGACGGCACTGACGGTGTTATCCGGATGGGTACCTCAATGAGCTGGGTGAAGGGCTCAGGTAATGGCTACGTAACGCTGGATGTAAGCCTGGTTGACGGGGGGACTTTCTGACAGAGTGCTGAGTTGCGGGAAATTATAACTGCTTGAATATGGCGAAGGTGCTTTTGAAGAGAACGACGGTGGCGGCGAGGGTGCCGACCACGGCGCAATGTGATACCGGTGAGCTGCTGGTCAATCTGGCAGACAAGCTGCTCTACACTAAAGATGGGAGCGGCACTATTATTACACTGCCTGGCGCAATGGCGTGGAGTGCCGTGACGGGGAAACCGACAACACTCTCAGCCTATGGCATTACCGATGCTGCAGCCCAGAAGGCTACGGCGACAGTCTATGGCGGCATGAAAGCATCACTTTCGGGGACAACCCTAACGCTGACAACCACCTAACCTAATGCCGCTCACCTTCAATGGAACTACTGTGACAGCGGTGACCTTCAACGGCACGGCACTCACGGCGCTTGTCTGCAACGGGACAACGGTATGGAGCGCTTCTGCGTCTCCGGTTGTCGGGGCGCCTTATGGCGGCGGAATATGCGCCTATCTGCTGGTATCTGGCGATCCCGGATACAGCTCATCGACGCTGCACGGGCTGATTATCGCTGCTGTAGATCAGGATCCCGTTGCGTACTGGAGCAATGTTATCAATGCTGCGGTGACCGGAACAAGCACAAGCTTCGGCACCGGTGCGGCGAACACGACGAAAATCATCGCGCAAGCCGGGCATACCGCAAGTGCCGCAAAGAACTGCCGCGACTACACTGGCGGCGGATTCAGCGACTGGTATCTGCCAAGTTCCGGGGAGTTTTACAAATTGTACGCCAACCGCATCGCCATCGGCGTGCTCGATTTGTTGGAGAACTACTGGACTTCAACTGAAAGCAATGCCAGCAATGCTTTGCTTTTCTCTGACTCTGAAGGTATGGATTTTCCTGATATGAAGAACAGTGACTATCCGGCTGTAAGGGCGGTGAGAAGCTTTTAAGTACCGAGGACTGGGGGAAAGAGAAGAGGAAATGATAGGGATAGAGAACGAAAAAAAGAGACGATGAAGAACGATGATATGCTGGGGCTTATGATCAGCGGGTTTCTGGGGGCTTTGACCAACATTTTTCATGGACTGTATCAGAACATGATCATGAGCAAACGGGATCTCTTTATCCGCTTTACAGTTGCGGTGCTGGCGATCTGCCCGGCTTACCTCCTCTGCCAGTACATGGATTTCCCCAGAGACCTCTCTTTTATTGTCGGCTATATTTCCGGTGCCCTTGGTGACAGGGTAATCAGCGAGATTTACCGGCGTGAAAGGAAAATCTTCACCTATTTCACAGGCGCTCCTGATGAAGAAAAGCTGCTTGACAGAAACCAGCCCAATAACGATAAGGAAGCATGATGCAAACGACAGAAAAGAAAGCAGTACAACAGCAGAGCCCCCCACAGGCGCGGGTTGCCAGGCTTGAGAGCATACCGGCTTATGCCGCTCTCACAAGCTTTTACGGCGCGCCCGGTACCAGACTGGTGACCGTGAACCTTCCGTACCCTTTGCGGCTCTCCTGGGACACCATAACCCGGATTACAAAAACACAGTGCAACAAGAGGGTGGCGAAAAGCCTCCTCTCAGTGCTCGAAGCGGTCCATGCCGAATACGGCAGCAGCGTGTGCGAGCTTGGCCTTGACCTTTACGGCGGCGGCTATGCAAATCGGGCACAGCGGGGCGGCACAAAGCTGAGCGTGCATGCCTGGGGCGCTGCATTTGACTTTGACCCTGACCATAACGAGTTGCGGATGGATCGCGATGAGGCCCGGTTTGCCGACAAGGAATACGATGCCTGGTGGGCTCTTTGGGAAGAGGCTGGATGGATTTCGCTCGGACGAACAAAGGATTATGACTGGATGCATGTACAGGCCTGCAGGTAAGAGGCTGGTTTTAACAACACAAAACGGAGAACACTATGGAATGGATGCAGGCGAATTGGGTAAACATCACGGCGGTGATCGGCGGCGTGGTGACGGTGGCTTCCCTGATCGTGAAACTAACGCCAACACAAACCGATGATGAGATCCTTGGCAAGATCATCGCCGTGCTGAAGGCACTGTCGCTGGCCAAATGAACGACCGATGAACGATTTTATTGCAAAGCTAACTGAAATGATGGCCCTCGGGATTCTGAGGGCTATGAGCAGGCCGGGGAGCATGACCGGCCTGGTCAATGCATGGCGTGCGGCGATGGAACCGCAGCAGATTATTGCAGGCAAACCAGACAAGGATGACGATGCGTTTATCAACAATGCGAAAGAGGACGGCTGGAGCAGCAGCACTCACGCTGGCCCTCTCCACTAACCTCTGCGGGTGCGGAAGCCGGGTTGTCTATCTCGGCAGCAGCACAACAAAGATGGTGCAGCTGCGCCAGACGGTGAAGGGTGTGAAAGTGTGGGTGAAGGATTCGACCGGTACCGCAATTCCTGCCGTTGCGGACCTGCAGGAAGGCGGATACTACCGAAGTGACCTGCAGCGGTGGAAATAACTAACTTCGTCATCGACAAACGCAGGATGCTGCAGCACCAACGTGCATTCTGGGAGCTGCCGAACTTTATCAAGCTGCTGGTTGGCGGGTACGGATGCGGCAAAACCCGCATCGGTGCCCTCCGCTCTTTATGGTGCGCCTTCGAGAACGCTCCCATTCCGCACCTCTATGTTTCGCCGACCTACAAGCAGGCACGCAAAACCGTCATTATCTCCATTACCGAGCTGCTCGACAGGGCTGAAATTCCCTACGAATACAACAAGACCAACCATGAATTTTCCATCCCCGGATGGAATGCATCAATCTGGATTGCAAGCGGCGACGAGCCGGAATCGCTGAAAGGGCCGAACCTTGCCACTGCAGGAATAGATGAGCCCTTCATCATGAACGCTGAAATACTCAACGTGGTGCTCTCCCGCCTGCGGCACCCTGAAGCTCGGCACCGTGAACTATTTCTGACGGGGACTCCGGAACAGCTCAACTGGGGCTATGAACTTGCGCAGAATACCGACGGACGGTACGATCTTGGAACGGTGGTGGCACGCACGGCGGACAATACCCACCTCCCAGCCCAGTTTGTGAAGATGCTGGAGAAGGCCTTCGACGAGAACCAGCGGGCTGCCTATATGAACGGGGAGTTTGTCAACCTGACGGCAGGCAGGGTATACAAGTATTTTGATCGCTCTATGATAGCGGAGGGCGGCCCAAGCTCGACCCTGCGTGCAGGCATAGATTTCAACGTCGATAACATGACTGCGGAAATATTCTCAATCTCGCCGGATGGGGTAATCTTTTTCCTCGACGAGATTCACCTCGATAACGCAACGACTTACGAGCTGGCCGATCTGCTGCATGAGCGCTACCCTGGCATTACCGTGTTTCCTGACCCTGCAGGGCGTGCGCGCAAAAGCTCTTCAGATGCTACCGATTTTACAATCCTGCGCGATCGGGGCTTTCCGGTTGAGGCAAGGCCTATGCATCCGCCAGTGCGCTCCCGCATTAACGCGGTCAACAAGATGATGCGTGAAAACAAGCTGCGGGTAAGCGCCAAGTGCCCCCGCCTGATGAAAGATTTCGAGCTGGTAAGCTGGAAGAACGGCGAAATTGACAAGAGCAACGATGCCCTCACCCATGCCTCTGACGCTGCCGGCTATGCGATCGAGAAACTCTTTCCGATACGAATGCCGGACAGGAATTTCAGGCAGCCGGTTCACTGGAGAGTATAAGAAGAGTGCTGAACACAAAACAACCAACTGGAATAGAACATGTCTAACTCTGTCTTTACGGCAAATTCTGAAGACTGGAAAATGTTTGAAGCGGCTTATAAAGGTGGTCAGGCCTGGAAACAGATGAACTACCTCTACCAGTATATCAATGAAACAGCCGTGCAGCTGCAGGAGCGGGTGAAGCAGACGCCGCTTGAGAACCACTGCGAGGGGGTTGTTTCGACCTATAGCGGCTTCATCTGGCGGGAACCTCCGAAACGCAACCTTGGAAAGCTGAACAACAATGTACCGCTGAACGCTCTGCTGCAGGATGCCGACCGCGAGGGAACGCCATACAATGAGTTCATGAAACAGGTGCTGATCTGGGGCTCGGTCTATGGCGTAGTGTGGGTTATTGTTGACAAACCGAACTCTTCGGCATATACCAAGGCTGATGAAATCAATGGCGGCATACGGCCCTACCTGCGCTTTTACACTCCATTGGATGTGACCGATTTTGAGTTTACACCGAAACCCTCCGGCGAATATGAGCTGACCTGGTTCGAGGTGCAGGAACAGTACACAACACGAGAAGGCGATGTAAAGATTATCCGCCAATGGTCAAAAGATGCAGTGGTGACCAGCACAACCGTTGGAAAAACCACACAAACCACCACGATAAAAAACCCTATTGGCCGCATACCGGCAACGCCGCACTACAATAAAAAGTCACTCACCCGAGGGCTCTCCACCTCCGACTTGCAGGATATAGCCGGAGTACAGATCAGCATCTATAACGACCTCTCCGAACTGACCCAAATGATCAGGGGCGCAAACCATAAAACACTCGTCAAAAACCTCAACGACCAGGCTTCTACCGGTGCAGGCGGCGTTATTATCATGGATCCCGACACACCTTCAGGCAAGCTTCCTTATCTGCTGCAGGCCGATGCAAGCGCACTGACCGGACTGCTTAACACCATCGACAAGAAAACCGAAATGGTCAACCGCATGGCGCACCTCACGCCAGTGCGAACCTATCGCGCACAGGTTGTTTCAGCAGTGGCCATGGAAACGGAATTTCAGATACTGAACACGCTGCTTGCCGACAAAGCGGCCCAGCTGCAGCTTACCGAGTACAGAATCTTTGAGATATTCTGCGCATGGGAAGGCATCGACCATGCAAATGCAGGCTTTGAGGTGAACTATCCCACGCACTTTGAATTGCGCGACAAGCAGGCAGACCTGAACTTCATCAAGGCGGCACGCGAAGCAGCAGCGATGATCAATTCAGCCACCTTGCAGACAGAGCTGAACAAGCAGCTGGCGCGCATTGCTCTGCCTGATGATGATTTGATTGAGAAGATTGACAAGGAGCTGAGCAAGGGGAAGGCGGCAGGATTGAAGACAGCGGCGAGTGCTGAAGATATGACATAAGTTCTGCAGAAAAGGAATTTTGATCCTCACGTTTGAGCTCAGCGGCTGCTGAATAAAGGCCGCCTGTTGGAAAGAAGAATTGGACGTCATTGCACAGACTCATTAGGTACATCAAAAGCCAAGATAGACAAAAACAGCTCTCTATTCTTGTCATCCCTGTGAGAGAAGCAATATCGGAAGACAGTTTCTTTTGACCCCGGTAACACACGATTGAAATTCGAATGGCTCTTGGCAGCTTCCGAGATAGCTGCCAGCACACTCGAGAAATCCTTGTTACGGTTGAAAATGATGATGGCCACCTTCGTATCCCGCCATGAAGTATAACTCAACAGTTGATCAATTGTCTCAGAAAGCATCTTTGGCCCCGACCAAAACTTACATTCCGCAATGAAGATATTTCGCCCTTCCGAGCGAACCAAGATGTCAGTCTTTCCATGGTAATTGAATGTTTCGCCAGTGGCTTGACCTTCATAGTGACCATTTAACTGAACCAAGAAGTGCGAACGGATTGATTCTTCATCCATCAACGCAAAAGCCGACGGGCTCCGCTCCATGACGAGAACCATGTTTTGAAGAACACCAAGGATGTGTTCGTAATCAGCGCTTGAAAGAGCAGGCTCTGGCTTGTAAGGAACTGAGCTAGCAGGTGGCAAGGTTGGTAAAATCTTCTTCCGCACCTCTGGGGCAGTGAAGGTTTGTTGCGCACCGGGGCGCTCCTTCATCTTGAATCCAAGCCCTCCGATTAGGTTACGATCTGCCAGCAGCTTCTGGCGCCTTGATTCGATGGCCAACCGAGCTTGAGTCGGTAGTTGAGCAGCCAATCCTGACGCATTAATTCGAAGCGTTGAAAGATTACTCTGAATCTCGCCAACTGTATGATCGATTTCGGTTTTCACGCCTTCGGCATTGAGATCGGTACCGACTATCCTCAGAACGATCACACTTCCTCGAACTCCCAAACAAGGCAGATTCATCGAACAAGTGGTTGGCTGAATCTGAAACATATTGGCTTCGCCGATAAAAGGTATTTCGACTTCGATTTCTGTGCCATTAATATAGATCGGTCTACTACGATCAAAGATCCTCCGATTATAATCTTGGCTGATATCGATTGTTGTTTCGCGTTGATCAACAACAATCTGATCGGTAAGCAGTTCTGGGATTTCGATCTTGAACTTCTGTTCGAAGTAAACTGCAAGAGCATCTACTGATGTGTTGAGCAAACGGTTCCCGTCCATTGATTCGACGGCCTTTTGAAGCCCCTGAATCTGGTTTCTTTCAAACTCATACCAACGCACTTTAGAAAACAGGTAATCGCGGTCTCTCACTATACAAACTCCGTTCTTGGTGACTCCCAACATTGTTTAGACTGATCTGCCTGATCCTTGAAAAGCAGAAAGTCACTTTCTGTATAACAAATCGCAGAATTACCAGTCAAATACACTTAATATATTTTTTTAAAACGAGATGCCTTGAGTGTAAAACTTGATCCTTTCCGGTTAAAACAGATCGATATAACCTATCATTTTGTTTTTTATTAATGTAGTATGATCGCATACATTTTTCAGTATACCTGTACATAAAATTACACCAAGAAAGCGATAAACCGAAACCGGCAGGAAGGGCTCACAGAAAGCTCTTCGCATTCCACCTTTGTTTGATTAGGAAATAAGAAAAGCATAACGAGCAAAGCTTGTAATCTGAACAATCACTTTGTGTGCACTGTTATTTTTTGTAGCTTTCAGAAATAAATGCTGACTGATTTATTTTTTTCTGCTTTTTTTCTCTCTGTTCCGAAAAATCACCCTCCTTTCGAATCCAAAAGACTTCCGCCAAATTTGTTCCACCATTGTTCCTTTCTCGTTTTTAAAAATCCCTATATCGTTATAAAATAGCAGCTTATCACTATATGCTATTACATGGGGCAATGGAGTGCTGGGCTCTGTCGGTGCAATCAGCAGCAGCAACAGTCTTGTCGGTTCTAAAACAGGCAATCAGGTTGGCAGTGTAACAGTACTGCCAAATGGCAATTACGTCATCACCTCGCCGTTATGGGACAATGGTTCTGCCACCAATGCTGGTGCGGTCACGCTTGGTGATGGTCTTGGAGGCACAGTAGGAGCTGTGTCCCTGTTCAACAGTATGGTCGGCTCAACAAAAGAGGATCAGGTTGGCTCTGGCGGTATCACTCCTCTCACTGTGGGCAACATGAAGGGTTGTTTCGTTGTCAGCTCTCCTGCCTGGCTGAACAACACAGGACGGGTTGATATTATGACCTCTGTCCCAGTGTCTCAGCAATACTCATCCCATCCCGGTACAGATAACACCTTCACTCCCGATGCAATCACCGCTCTGCTCAATGCCGGTGACAATGTGGTTCTGAAGGCCAACAACGACATAACGATTATTTCGCCCATTCTTACGAATAACCAAAGCACCAAAAGCGGTGACCTTGCACTGAATGCCGGGCGGAGTATTCTGATTAATGCCAACATCTCAACCAACAACGGCAACCTGACTCTGGCAGCCAATGATACCGCGGAGAACGGAGTGGCAGATGCCTTCCGCGCTGAAGGCAGCGCCGTGATTACCATGGCTCCCGGCTCAACGATCAATACCGGTAATGGAAATGTCAGCATCGAACTGCGCGACGGAGCAGGTAAAACCAACAGTGAGAGTGGTGACATTACCTTACGTGATATCACAGCAGGCAACATCAGCGCCGTTAACTATGGCCTCACTACAGGTGCAGGCATAACACTCGCGTCCGGAACACTGGCGGCCAGTGCCACAAGCGGCAGCAGCATTGTGCTGGCTGGTAAGGATTTCGACAACAGCGCGGGGGGAATACTCTCGACTTCCGGCACTTCCCGATGGATAGTTTATTCGGAGAGTCCCGGTGCTACCATAAAGGGCGGGTTAACGTCTGACTTCCGTCACTACAACGCTGCCTACAGCAATTACCAACAAGAGAAAGTAAGTGAGTCGGGAAACGGGTTTATCTACACTTCCGCACCGGGGACTCTATCCGTCTCTACAACTCTTGCCGGCGGAAGCGCCAGCAGTGTCTACGGGAGTGCACCAACAGCCACTTACGGGTTTACGCTGACCAGTGCCGATAACGAAGATAACGTCGGAAATATCGGCCTTACGGGTTCAATGATTTTGACAGGGGTGCCGACAGCCACCTCGAACGCAGGCAGTTACACCATCAGCTATGGCGGAGGTTTCTCAAGCAGCATCGGATTGACTTTTTCTGCCGGTACCGGGCTGAAATATATCGTTGAGAAGAGAGCAATCAGCATTTCGGCTGATGCCCTCAGTAAAACCTACGGCGACGCCGATCAAACACTGACCTGGATGGCAGAAACCCAGGCCGGGAGCCGTGGGCTCATGCCTGGCGATAGCTTCAGCGGAACACTCGGACGAGCGGCAGGCGAGAATAGCGGTGTCTATGCGATCAATCAGGGAACTCTCGGAAACAGCAATTATGCGATCGGCTACAGTGGTAACAACCTGACCATCCATCCGCGCCCGATTACCTTAAGTGCCACAGCAACAGGCAAGATCTATGGTGAAACTGACCCCAAACTCGCGGTTGACATAACCAGCGGAAGCCTGGGAAACGAAACAGTGAGCGATGCACTGAGTGACGTTACCGGTACCCTGACCCGTCAAACCGGCAGTAGTGTCGGCTATTATGACATCGTCCTCGGTTCCGGGAAAAAAACAAGTAACTACGCCGTAACTTTTGAGGCCGGCAACAATGCCTTCTCAATCACCAAACGGCCGATCAACATTACTGCCGACGACAAAAGCAAAACCTACAGTATTACCGATCCTAAGCTGACATGGCTGGCTGAAACAAAAAGCAACGGTCGCGGAATGCTTTCAGGTGACAGTTTCAGCGGCACACTCGGACGAACTGCCGGCGAAAATGTTGGCACCTATGAGATAACGCAAGGCTCACTTGATAATGCTAACTACGCCATTACCCTGGTGGGAGGTGAGTTGACCATCAATCAGCGTCCGATTACCCTGCATGCCACTGTCAAAAACAAGATTTACGGTGAGGAAGATCCAAATCTGGCTGTGAGCATCTCCAGCGGAAGCCTGGGCAGCGTCACCGTCACTGATATGTTAAGCGACGTTACCGGAACTCTGAGACGTCAGAGCGGCAACAGTGTCGGAAGTTATGACATTGCCCTCGGTTCGGGCAGCAAAGCAGGCAACTATGCCATTACCTTTGAGAGCGACAATAATGCGTTTTCGATCAAACCGAGGCCGATTTCCATTGCTGCAGACGACAAAAGCAAGGTCTACGGTGATGCTGATCCAGCTCTGACGTGGCAGGCCAAGGCTCCAGGCACCGGCCGGGGACTCATGCCTGGCGACATCTTCAGCGGCTCACTTGAAAGGGCAGAGGGCGAAAATGCCGGTACCTATCTCATCAATCAAGGAACGCTCGCAAACAGCAATTACACCATCAGCTTCACTGATGCAAACCTGACCATTGACAAACGCATACTCACCCTTTCGGCCATCAAAACATACGACGGCGAAACAAGCCTGACAGGATGTGTGACTCTTGGTAATCTGGCTGGCAGCGAAACGCTGAACTATAGTGGTGCAACATCCAAATACAAGGAGGTCGCCAGCAATGCCACAAACTACATCAATGCCATAACATTGCTGGACGGCAGCGGGATAAAAGAAAACTACAAGCTCCCCACCCTTAATGTCGTCCACGCACCGGTGACCATCGCCCCCCTTTCGGGAGAGTCGGCAACTGATACAAAGAAGAACAATGAAGAAGTTTCCGACACTGTTGGGCTGACAACCGGCACCACCAGCAGGATCTCCGGTGTGCAGCAGGAATCAATGCACGATGACGGCAATGCCCAATTTAACAGGGAATTTGTCAGAAAAACGCTGAGCATCAATGCTGCTCCTGTAATAACAACCCGGGATTTGCCTGAAACAAGCAACGGTGCATGGTCTGAAAACACATCAGCGACACCTGGATTTGTTGCTGCAACAAAAACAGAAGTGCACGAACCTGCAATGGAATTCTTCATTCTGCCGATTCCTCAAGGCACATTCAGGCACAACAATCCAGAAGCCGTTCTCACTCTTGAAGTCCGCCTGGTCAACGGCTCATCACTTCCATCCTGGATGTCATTCGATCCGAAACAGAAGGTCTTAAGCGGTACTCCTCCACGAGAAGCAAAAGGAGAGTATCTGGTAGAACTCATCGCCAAAGACCAGTTTGGCGGAGTAGCCCGGACAGTAGTGCTGGTCAAAGTTGGATAACCGACTTTATAAACTTGAACTTAAGGAGTCCTTTATGTCCAGATCACTGATAGTTCTGATAGTTTTTGTATTCCTTTCACTTTTTACGGCCAATGAGGGATTTTCCGGCGTTCTTCCAGATGCCGGACAGGTTCTCAAGGAAAATACACCACAGAGCACTCTTGTCCCTCAGCAGGCATTGCCTCCTTTTCAGAAACAAGTGACACCTGAAGAGCATGTTCCGAGCGGAGCACGAATAAAGGTTTCAGGCTTTATCTTTACTGGCAATACACTGTTTTCGAGCAACGAACTTGCTGCGTTGATGTCCGGTTCCATAGGAAAAGAAATGACATTTGCCGAACTGGATGCCGCCGCTTCCGCAATCACCATTAAGTACCGGGAAAAAGGGTGTTTTCTGGCATCCGTTTTTTTCCCTCCTCAGTCGATAAAACCAGGTATGCCGCTTATCATTGAGGTGGTTGAAGGCATCCTTGAAAATATTCATATTCAAACAATGCCTGATAAAACAAGAACACCGGCGAGCCTCCTGCAAGGCTATGCCAATCATCTGCATCCGGGTAAACCTGTTGATGACGGATCGCTGACTTCAATGATCATGAAAACCAATGAACTGCCAAATATCTCTTCCCGCATCCTGCTGGAACCAGGCTCAAGACCTGGCACCACAAAAGCAACTTTTGAAGTCACCGAAGGCAAGCCTTACAGCGTTTCACTGGACATGGACAACTATGGAAACGATGCAACCGGAGATAATCGGGCTGGCGGCACCATCGAACTCTTCTCCCCTCTCCATCTCGGCGATCTGTTCAGCACGCATGTACAGACATCAACAACTGGAGAGCTGCAGAATGTCCGTGCGAACTATAGTGTGCCGTTAATGTCGTACGGAACAAAGATTGGATCAGACTATAATTATGTCGCCTATCATCTGGGCGGATCATTCAAAGCATTGAACGCTGGCGGGATTGCCCATGACCTGAGTATTGCCCTTACCCATCCTCTTGTACGCCAGAGAAACCTGATTCTTAATGCTACTGCAGCCGTCGAAGGCAGAGTGCTGGATGACCGTACTGAAAACCCGCAATCCAGAAATCAACGTCGAACTGCATCATGGCAGCTTGGCCTTGCCGGTATACAGATGGATAGAGTTCCGGGGGGTGGCTCCACCTCATTCTCCCTTGGATTGGTTGCCGGGAGTCTGGGTATCACTGATTCAGAAACACTCGCATTGGATCAATCATCAACAGGATTGCACACCAGCGGCAGTTACTCCAAGGTTAACCTGAGTCTTGCAAGAACCCAGACAATCTATCATGGATTATCACTCTATGCCGGCACCTACGGGCAGTGGAGCGATAAAAACCTGAACAGCTCGGAACAGCTCTCCATGGGCGGGCCGGGTGCGATACGTGCATGGCAGATAGGCGAATCCTATGCTGATAAGGGCGTTATCACAACTGCTGAACTGCGCTACCAGTTCGGAGCAATCGGAGAACTCCCCGGCAGAGTGCAGGCATCAGCCTTTGTTGACCATGGTTATGCTCTGCTGCATTCTCACCCTCTCCCCGACAGTGGTACCAACACCAGCAATCTGACCGGTGCCGGCATCGGTGTCAAATGGCTGGACGCAGAGGGCTATACCCTGCAGGCAACCTGTGCATGGAAGGTAAAAGGTGAAACCACTCCCACCAACAGCCCGATTATTTATGTACAGGCAGTAAAACGATTTTAAGCTCGAATTGCGCCATCGTTGAGAGAGCGAAAGCCGACAGCAAGTTCATTCTGACCTCATGGCCATCCTATCTCAAACAAGCCAGCCATTATCAGGTATATCCAGGCCATGTTCCCCCCTTTGCTGTCAAACTTAAATTACCCAACACTATCGAACATCTTCTTCTTCATTTTTCAACATATATTCACCATTGTTTCTTTTCGCTATATTGCCCCTCTGTACTCAAACCGAAAACCCGTACCATCATGGCCATGAACGTTGAAATTAAAAACGGCAAGCTCTGCATCGAGATTGATCTGGAAACGCCTACACCCTCATCTTCAGGCAAAACGCTGGTTGTTGCAAGCACGCATGGCAACACCGTCACATCAGTGATGGTCGAAGGCAAGCCGGTAACCATCGGACTCAACGCCTATATCAAGAAGTAGACAATGCGCCTCTCCAGAATACATTCCGGCCCCGTGCTGGACTTTTTCACCCCGGACTTTGCAACGCAGCTTGAGCTGCCGCTTGCGGGTACTGCCGTCTCCGCCGGCTTCCCATCACCTGCTGAAGAGTACATCGAGATTGCCCTCGACCTGAACAAAGAGCTGATAAAGCACCCCGCAGCGACGTTTTACGCCAGAGTAAAAGGCAGCTCAATGATTGATGCCGGCATTGCAGATGGCGACCTGCTTATTATCGACAAGGCGCTTGAGCCGAAAGACGGGGATATTGCTGTCTGCTTCATTGACGGCGAGTTCACGCTGAAGCGCCTTGCCCTGAAGGAAGACGGCATCTACCTCATGCCTGCCAATGCTGAATTCAAGCCGATCAGGATCACCGAAGAAAATGATTTTCTGGTGTGGGGAATGCTTGCCTATATTGTCCACAAGCCGAGATAACTCCGCATCCGGAGGCTTTTCAAATGTTCGCCCTTGTCGACTGCAATAACTTCTACGCATCCTGCGAGCGCGCTTTCAATCCCGCTCTGCGCCTGCGCCCTGTCGTCGTGCTTTCAAACAACGACGGCTGCATCATCGCCCGCTCTGAAGAGGCCAAAGGGCTCGGCATCCAGATGGGCACGCCAGAGTTCAAGTGCCGCCCGCTGCTAAAACAGCATGATGTCGCAGTCTTCTCCTCGAACTATGCGCTCTACGGCGATATGTCCTCACGGGTAATGGCAACGCTGGCCGCTCTTGCCCCAGAGATCGAAGTCTATTCCATCGACGAAGCATTTCTCGATATGTCGAGCTTCAGCCGCTTCGACCTGCAAGACTATGCCATCCACATGCGCAAGACGGTCCGCAAGCATACCGGCATTCCCGTGAGCGTCGGCATTGCACCAACCAAAACGCTTGCCAAGCTTGCCAACCGACTGGCCAAAACGAACCCGCACTATCAGAGCGTCTGTGTGCTCAAAAGCCATGCAGAGATCCAGGCAGCACTTCTGCGCACCAAGGTCGAGGATATCTGGGGCATCGGTCGGCAGTGGAGCAAGCTGCTGCAGGCAAAGCGCATAGAGAGCGCCGCTGACTTGGCCGCTGCATCGGCTGCATGGGTACGCAAGCATCTGCACATCGTCGGCGCAAGAATTCAGGCAGAGCTGCAGGGCACCTCTTGCCTGTCGATGGAGCTGGTGCGGCCCGCAAAGCAGAGCATCTGCACATCGCGTTCTTTTGGCCGAAACGTGAGCTCGCTTGCCGAGCTGCAGCAGGCAGTGGCAACATTCGCCGGCAAATGCGCTGTCAAGCTGCGCAAAGAGGATTCGCTTGCTTCCCTGCTGACGGTTTTCATTGCTACCAGCCCGTTCGATGAATTGGATAAGCGTTACTGGGGAACCCGCACGGCAGCCCTGCCGCATCCGACGCAGGATTCCATATCAATCCTGAAAGCAGCAGAGACGATTCTTGCCGGTATATTTCGTGAGGGAAAAGTGTATAAAAAGGCAGGTGTTATTGTCAGCGGTATTGTGCCAAGAGCATCATGCAGCACAACGCTTTCGCTTTTTGCAGAAGCAGCGCCGGCTGCAGATGAGCGCGATGCAAAGCTCATGCAGGTCATGGATGCCATCAACCAGCGGTATGGGCGAGGTGCGGTCCGGCTGGCAGCGGAAAACGCCGAGAGCTGGAAGCCGCATCAGGAGCGGCTGTCGCCTCGATATAGCACGCGGTGGAGCGATATTATCGAGGTGAAGTTGTGAATAATAGTGTTGCAGGATGTGACGCAAGAACTGTTATGGTTGATTTTGTAGTTCACGGATAAATTAACTATGAAAATATTGTGACAACTGACAGTAGTATTGTTGTCAGTGCGATTGATGGCGAGTTATGCTCAAGGGTCTTGCAGTGGAGCAAGATGGCTTATATCTCATGCCTCCCAATGCTGAATTCAAGCTAATATAGATCATCGAGGAAAATGCTTTCTTGGTATAGGGTGTTTTTGTCTATCTGGTGCACAAGGCGTGATAAGCAATATTGGAATTTATTGTTGTTGAATTCAATATCTTCTATCTCACAAGCATTCGAATTCTTTCTATCCTGCTATTTATCATGGTGCTTGAGACAATCCTATATGCCGATTAATCTGCGAAGTGCAGCTGAGGCTTGTCCCCATTCGTCTATCCAAACTAGTCGGATGCCCAGATGGGCAACAGCTGATTCGATCCAAGGGATTTCTGCTTCATCACTTGGCCGTTTCTGAATCCAATAGTGATTCGTTGATGGTCCCTTTCGGTCATTGAACTTTTGTATTTCTACTACTCTATTGTAGTGTATCCAGGAAAGCCATTTGCGCATGTCAGAGTCTGTAAGCGATACCCCTAAAAAAACCACAGGGTTAGAAACGCATACATCGATAAACACACTTGATTGCCATGAAAAGGAATTGTTTGATAATTGTAGATACTCAGATTCAGAGAATACTAGCTTGTCTACAGATTGTGCATGTCGAACTTTGCTAGTAGGTACCGGCAACAGTCCATGACAGAAAAAGACTGGAATTCTGGTCGGGTTTCTACTGGTAATACTATGAGTTACTAAATCAAGTATTTTTTTCCCTGAAGCTTGCTTGTTTGAAGGCGGTGTTACATTCTGGAGGCCTTCTCTGTATAGTGCATTAATCAGGGCAGGGAATGAAGGTTCAGCATTGAAGGAAATTATTGATGAGGGACGCTTACAAGAGTCACGAACTTCGTTTATGACTTCTGCGATTGATAAGGCGTTCATATTCTTATAGTGTATACGAAAGATGCTTAAGAATTCAATCCATTGGGCTCGTGTCATACCTCCAGAATGTGAACTAAGGCCCTGAGTGAAAAGATCAAACTCTTTGGTGGATAGTTTCTGCTGGATATCTGAATAGAGTACATTTGTCAGTATATCTGCAAATTCCTTGTCAGTTTTGCCAAGTCGATCTTGGGTGGCTTGTATGATTGCGTCTGGAGAAAATTGTTTCAAGAGATTATCGGCAAGTCCTTTAGCGTCAGAACCTGGCTTTTCAAGCGAAATAAGTTGGCATATAAGTGTATGCCAACTAGGGAAGACAGGGAGTGAAATGCCAGCACCGACACATAAAGCCCATCCCCCTTCACTTTTATTATCAAAGATTGCTGGAGCGTTTTTATGTGTAAATCCAGATTTAGCCATTGGAGATAGTTAATAGATGATTTAACGCCATTTCGGTTTGGCCTAACACTACCCATCATCAATCTTATGTGTCAAGTTTTTAAGTTTAACGTAAGGCGGTCTCCGTAGACAAATGTTTAAAGTTGAATGTGATATAGCTGTTGTTCATAAAAGATTTATGTCCCTATATTTTCTCAGCAACTATGATAATATTACCCTCCCATCCCCA
>Ga0364857_10062_pt2 | contig 26492 bp, 32 predicted proteins | sample SorcelAu500001C6_2_FD_206910 | JGI IMG/M metagenome (GOLD analysis project Ga0364857, IMG submission 206910) | Enriched cells from Trout Bog Lake Hypolimnion, Wisconsin, USA - BchlTB.Aug20.5000.01 .C6 | ecosystem: Environmental > Aquatic > Freshwater > Lake > Hypolimnion/Profundal zone | place... | reverse complement strand
AGAAAAATCAGTACCGCCGCGGCATTCTGAGAATCTTGGGATTAGGCTCGCTGCGGTTCCAGAAGTGCAGCAGCAACAGGTCGGAGTTGGTGAAGGTCAGGTTCTGGGGCCGATGGGTGCCATCGTTAAAGATATGTTCGTCCAAGAGCTTATAGAGATGGTCGAGGGAGATCTCAAGCCGACCAGCTACGTCTGCTTCGCTGTAATACTCGAGGGGGGGTCTTGGTGATTTGCATTGGCTTTTCCCAGCCTGAGGAGGCGCTGAGTCAAATTACGCCTTCAACTGTTGCAGGAACATCGACTAAACTACCAAGGACCCCTGAGACATGGAACCTTATGGCAGCTTCGGCCGGGTGAGAGTTGCAAACTGGGTTCTCCTGATTGCTCTAGTAGTTACCCCACTGATGAGTATTGCTGCGGGCCGTACGACGGGACCGCGGATCGTGCTGAACCCAATCGTTCGCTACGGCAAGGACCCACTGGAGCGCGCGGCCTACGACTACTTCTATAACGGCGATTACGACAAGTCGATCCGGGCGTTTGAGCAGTTGCAACGGGCGCATCCGGACGATCCGATGGCGCTGAATCACCTGACGACGGCGCTGCTGTTCAAGGAACTTTACCGGATCGGCGCGCTGGACACGGAGCTGTACGCAGACGCCAGCTTCCTGGACAGCCGGCACTTTCCCGTCAATTCGGCGGTGCGGGCGCGGGTACGCGAGTTGAACGACGCGGCGCTGGAACTGTGTGCGCGCAAGTTGCGTGACGATCCCGATAACGTGGAATTGCTATATGACCAGGCGGTGGCGCGGGCTACACGATCGCTAGCCACTGGCCTGCTGGACCGTTCCTGGCTGGCGGCGCTGCGCAGCGCCGTTGGGGCGCGCCACGATAATGAGCGGGTGCTGGAGCTGAATCGGAATTTTGCCGACGCCAAGCTGATGCTGGGCGTGCATTACTACATTGTGGGCAGCCTGAACTGGACGGCCAAGGCGGCGGCCTCGCTGATCGGTTTGAGCGGGAGCAAGCAGAAAGGGCTGGCATATCTGGCCCAGGCCGCCAACGCCGGCGGTGAGACGGCGATTGATGCCCGCATGACGCTGGCCTTGTTCCTGCGCCGCGAGGAACGCTACGACGAAGCAATCGCAATAGTGGATCAACTGGCGCCCGCCTACCCGCGTAATTTTCTGGTAGCGCTGGAACGCGCCAACCTGCTGGCGGCCTCGGGCCGGGGGCAGGAGGCGATGGCGGCGTATCGCAAACTGCTGGCGAACGGTAAGAATTACAGCGATCCCCGGCTGGAGCAGGCGGCCTATGGACTGGCGGAGGTGCTGCGCGGCTGGCATGATTATGCCGGTGCGGCCGAAGCATTCGGTCTGGTCAACACGTTTCCCAACGTCGATCCGGCGCTGCAGGCGCGTTCGGCACTGGCTGCCGGGGAAATGTACGATGTGCTTGAAAAACGCTCCATGGCGCTGGAGAAGTATAAGCAGGTGCTAGCCTTGCAGCAGGACACGCCGCCGGCGGCAGCGGCTCGCAAGTATATGAAACAGCCCTACCACGAGATGCGCAGCCAAACTCAGATCAGTGAACCGGAATAATTCTTCGACGGTGGTGAACCGGCGGGCACCCTGTTACGTATTCCTAACCGTCCCGGGCAGTGGACGCACCGGGTGATCGGGAGGCTGGATGTATTGCAATCACTGCGGAAAGCTGATTCAAGACGACGCCAATGTGTGCGCCTACTGCGGCAAGAGAGTGGCGGGAGTTCCGGTGCGGGCGCCGCTGGTGCGGCCGCGCACTGGGAAGAAAATTGCGGGCGTATGCCTGGCGTTTGCCCGGCACCTGAATCTGGATGTGACGCTGGTGCGGGTGCTCTGGCTGCTGGCGGTGGTCTTTACCGTTCCGCTGGCGATTGTGGGTTACATTGTGGCTTGGTTTGTCATCCCTGAGGAGCCTTACGCGAAGCCGGCTGCGTCGGCCAAGCCGGTTGCAGACTCCCAGGTACAACCGGGTAGCGCATCTGGAGCACGCGGCGGAGGAGAGGGTGAAGATCAGATCGGGCGATGCGGAGATAGCCTTTGAATTGCTGGGGGAGGAGCCGCCGTTAGTGCTGCTGCACGCCTTTCCGACGAATCGCGCGCTGTGGCGTCCGGCGGCCGAGATGCTGGCGGGGCGCTACCGCGTGGTGCTGATGGACTTGCGTGGACACGGAGAATCCGGCACCGGCGATGGGCCGGCTACGATGGAAAAACATGCCTCCGATGTGGCGCGGGTGTGTGACGAGGCCGGGATTGGACGGGCGGTATTTGGTGGAGTCTCGATTGGCGGCTACGTTCTGTTGGAGTTCTGGCGGCGTTTCCGGGAGCGGGTGGCGGGGCTGATGTTGTGCGATACGCGCGCGCAGGCGGATTCCGACACGGCGCGACAAGCGCGGCTCGAGAGCGCGCAAGAGGTGGAAAAGCGCGGCGCGGACCAGTTCCTGGAGAGCATGGTGCCTCGTATTCTGGCAGAAAGCACGCGGCGCAACCGGCCTGACTTGGTGGAACAGGTGCGAGCGATGATGGCGCGCATGACCGCGGCGGGAATCGCCGCCGTGCTGCGCGGCATGGCGGTGCGCCCGGATTCCATGGCGACGCTACCAACCATCGACGCGCCGACGCTGCTGCTTTTTGGCGAGGAAGACACGGCGACGCCGCCCGCCGAGGGCGAGTTGATGCAGCGTTGTATCAGCGGGGCCATCCTGCGACGAGTGCCACGGGCGGGACACCTGGCGGTTTTCGAGCAAGCGGAGGAGACGCATCAGCTTCTGCGGGCATTTCTTGCGGGCCTCACTCCCCAGTGGCAGTAAGCAGATTTGCGCCGGGAGGCAGATGAATAAGATGCGAGAAGCAGCCGGTTTGTGGCAGAGTAAAGAGAGATGTCAACGGTTGCCCCATCCAGCCCGGCTCGCGCGGTCCTGGCTTCTCGTAATTTTTCGCGCTATATAGGAGCGCGGTTTTCCACCGTCCTGGCGACGGAGATGCAGGCTGTCGCCGTGGGCTGGCAAGTCTACGAACTGACCCGACGGCCGATGTCCCTCGGCCTGGTGGGGCTGGCACAATTTCTGCCATCGTTTGCTTTGTTCCTGGTGGTGGGGCAAATCATCGACCGCTTTCCACGCAAGCGGGTTCTGCTGATCTGCTACTCGGCGTTTGCCTGCTGTTTTGCGCTGTTGATGCTGTTTACCTATCGCGGCATTCACTCCATGTTCCCCATCTACCTGGTGCTGGTGCTGTTGGGCACGGTGCGATCGTTCCATCACCCGACCGCACAGTCGTTTTTGCCGCAGATTGTGGAGGAAAGGGACTTTCCGACGGCGGTGGCGTGGCAGTCGGGGCTGAACCAGACGGCCAATATCAGCGGGCCGGCGGTGGGCGGGGTCATTTACGCGCTGACGGGCGGTCCGCTGGCGGTTTATTTTGCGGCGTTTCTGGCCAGCCTGCTGGCGATTGTCAGCATATGGCCCGTGCAACCTGCGGCCCGGCCGGCGCCGCGGCGCGAGGTAAACCTGAGGACGTTGCTGGCGGGCATCCGGTTCGTCTGGCACGAGAAAGTGGTGCTGGGAGCTATATCCCTTGACCTGTTTGCCGTGCTGCTGGGCGGGGCGGTGGCGTTGATGCCGGTCTACGCGAAGGAGATCCTGCATACGGGTCCGTGGGGTCTGGGGCTGCTGCGCAGCGCCCCGGCGATCGGCGCGATGCTGATTGCCGTGGGGGTGGCGCACCGGCCGCTGCGGCGTCCGGGCAGCACGATGATGTGGGGCGTGGTCGGCTTCGGCATCGCCACGATTGTCTTTGGTTTTTCGCGCAATCTTTGGCTATCGATGCTGGCGCTGTTCTTTGTCGGCGCGACCGACATGTTAAGCATTCTGGTGCGCGGGCCGGTGGTGCAGTTGTCCACGCCGGACGAGATGCGCGGCAGGGTGAACGCAGTGAACTCGCTATTTGTGAGCGCGTCGAATGAGGTCGGGCAGTTTGAGTCGGGTGTGACAGCGCAGTGGTTTGGCACGGTGCCGGCGGTGGTGGTAGGCGGAATTGGAACGCTGGTGATCATAGCCCTTTGGGCGCGGTGGTTTCCCGAACTTCGGCGGGTCAAGCTGAACAACTATTCCGGTATTCCGGCGGATGAAGAATAGTTCCGGCTGAACGGGGCCGGCGAAATTGCCCCTGCCGGAGGGCGCAGCCACGCTGGTACAATCGTCGCGCATGCTAGACACATATCTCGTCCCACCAAAAACTGTAGTCAGCGCCAAGGGCGACGGTTCCGTGACCGAGTTGGGGCCGGTAACCAGCCGCGTTCTTCTGCTGGAGTTGGAGATCAGCGGGGTGGTGGAGCAGGAGGCGTTGGAGGTTGCGATTTATGGCGGCCTGAATGATGCCGGCTTGGGCAAAGCGCCCATCGTGACGATGCCGCAACGGTTCCACGCGGGGGTTTATCCGTTTCTGCTGGACCTGGAGGCCATGCCGGAGATCGCCCTGCTGCGCGCTCACTGGGAGGTAAGCCGTTGGGGGCGCGGTTCCGAAACGCCCTGGTTTGAATTTGGCGTGCGGGTGAGGGAAGTGCCGCCTGATGTGTTGCGCGAGCGAGAAGGGCGACCGGGACGTTGAGTGGTAGAACTGAGCCACCAACTGATAGCTGGTAGCCGCACAGGACAGCGCGGCGCAGATCACGGCGGCCGCTTGGAGTTGGGGAATGAGTGCAGAGGTGTTGATACGTCCGGCGCGTAATCTCCGTGGCAGTCTGTGTCTGCCCGGGGATAAATCAATCTCGCACCGCTATGCCATGCTGGCGGGAATAGCGAATGGCGTCAGCCGGCTGGAAAACTTTGCCACCGGTGCCGACTGCAACAGCACGCTGGAGTGCATGCGTCAGCTCGGGTGCGAGGTGACGCGCACGGCGGATGCCAAGACGGGCGTGGTTGCCGTAGAGCTGGAGGGAAGCGGCCTGCGGCTGAAAGCTGCCGATGGCAAGTTGGATTGCGGCAACTCCGGATCGACCATGCGGATGCTCTCCGGCATCCTGGCCGGGCAGGAGTTTGCGAGCGAGCTGGTGGGCGACGCTTCGCTCTCGCGGCGCCCGATGGCGAGGATCATCCGGCCTTTGCGTGACATGGGCGCTGCGGTGGGAGCTAACAACGATCTGCCACCGCTGCGGATTCGCGGTGGAAGGTTAAAGGGTATCGATTACCGGCTGCCGGTGGCCAGCGCGCAGGTAAAGACCTGCCTGATGCTGGCGGGGCTTTTCGCTGAAGGCTCTACGGTTATAGAAGAGCCGGTCCGCACGCGCGACCATGGCGAGCTGGCGCTGCGTTCCTTTGGCGCCGAGGTGGACGAGTTGGCATCGAACCGCTGGCGGGTGCGCGGCGGACAAACGCTGCGGCCCATCCACGCTGTGGTGCCGGGGGATATCTCCACGGCGGCCTTCTTTTTGTGCGCCGCAGCGCTTTTTCCTGAGGCAAATCTAGTCCTCGATAACCTGCTGCTGAACCCAACGCGGGCGGCTGTGCTGGACGTGCTGCGCAGCCTGGGATTGAAGATCAGCGTGCTGCAGGTGGAACAACGGCACGGCGAGCTGACGGGAGTGATTCAGGTGCGCTCGGGACCTTTGCGCGGAGCGACGATCGCGGGCGCGCTCTCGGCCGCGCTGATCGACGAACTTCCGGTGCTGGCTGCGATTGCGCCTTATACCGCGGAAGGGATTGAAATCCGTGATGCGCGCGAGTTGCGGGTAAAAGAGTCGGACCGGATTGCCGCCGTGGCGGCGAACCTGCGCGCCATGGGGGCTGAGGTTGAAGAGCGCGAAGACGGGCTGCGCGTTCCCGGTGGCCAGCATCTGCATGGGGCCGAGCTGCCATCCTTCGACGATCATCGCATTGCCATGGCGTTTGCCGTGGCTGCCCTGCGAGCGCAAGGGGAGAGCGTAATCAAGGACGCCGATGCGGCCCGCATCTCATTCCCTGAGTTCTATACGACGCTCGAGAGGCTGGTGGAACGCTGAAGCCGGCTTCTAATAGCTGTCGCCGGTGAGCGGCACACGGACAGCTTGCTGCAATGAGAATTCCAGCAAAGTCTCGCTGGGCACTTTGACCTGCTCGCCGTGAGTTACCACCTGGACCGCGGTGCCGGCACCGGCACCGACGCCGGCGCCGATGGCCGCTCCGGTTCCTCCGCCGGCAATGGCGCCGATCACTGCACCCACCGCCGCGCCGCCGCCGGCGCGCTTAGCGGTGGAGGCGCCACGCGAACTGCCGGAAAGCGAGTATTCTCCGGTCGACAAGGGGATAGTCTGTCCACCTACCACGATTCCGGTCAACTCCAGCTTCAACTGAGATCGTCCGGCCAAATGGCCAGCCTCATTGGCCTGGCTCAGGCGGCCATAGATATCAGCGCCCTTGGGCACGACCGTGGTGCCGTCGACAACGATCGGCTGTTCAAGCGAAGCTTGAAATTTATCGCCCACCTGGTTGTGGGCCGAATCAATCGCATCGATGGTGCGCACCATGATGCGCGTGCCAATGGGTATGGTGATGCTGTCGGAGACCGAGGCGTTAAGCGGCGGCGCCGGAGACGGCACGCGCGACGGACGGGGCTGCAACTCCGGCGCGTCGGAGGGCAGCGATGCCATCGACTCGTCAAAGCGGATGGTCTGCACGTCGGAGACGGCGTAGCGCTGCATGGTGGAGCCCACCTGAAAGCGGATCTCGGAGTCATTGCCGCCGAGGTATCTGCCCCGTATGACACTGCCGTTTCTGAGTTCGAGTGAATCACCCCAGGCCGAGACGAACAGGGCGGTGGTGAACAGCACACACAACAAGCAAAGCCGCAATTTTCCGCTCACGAATTAACCTCCCGGCAGAACTTGGTCCGATTCCGATTGCCCGGTAGGACGGAGCCCCATGCGGGGCAACGGTCCCTGTGCTTCGCAAGGGCCGGCAGCCGCGTCAGACCGCGATCGCAGCGTTTCCTGCCCACACCACATCGTGAAGACGGCCGGAGCTGCTGCCTGATAAAACAGAGATGCAGCGGTTAAGTTGCGCGGTCCGAAAATAAAGCCGGGGTATGGCTCCGCCGTGCTCGCTGACCCTTGGGGAAAAATCGGAGTGAGCACCAAAACCGAGCGGATTTCCCGTGTGGTCCGGTGCGTTGGCAATCAGCAGAATAATAAGTGCCCGCAGTCAGGCGAGCAGGTTCAGACTGCTCGAATTGTCGTTCATACTCTGCAATAGCTCAGCCGTCGGATTCGACGCGGAAGTCGTGCTGGACCCTCCGCTGAGCGCCTTGATGTAGCTTGCGCCCGGAGAATTCCCCGCATCGGAGGCGAGTTGCGACATCTCGGCGCTGACGTCAGAGGTGTCGCCAGCCCGCATGGCTTGGATGATCGCCTGGATATCCGCCTGCATCCCGGGTGAAAGCGATTGTCCGGCCGCCGTCGCACTGGTTGCGCTGGTGGAAGCGCTGGTCGACGATGATGCTGCCGATGCCGCGCCCAACGCGGTCGAGTTGAGGCTCAACATATCCTCCTGCGCGGAAGAAAGGTCGCCATTGGACAGATCGGCGCCGAGTTGATTCAACTCGCCGACGAAGTTGTCCGAACTGCTGGAGGAGGAGCCGATACTCGACAGCAAGTTGGCAGAGAACCCGCTGGAGGTCGTTGTTGTCGTGGCGGACGAGGTCGTGCCGTTGAGCGCATCCTGGGTCAGCGTTACATAATCCTGCTGGGCTGACGACAGGTCGCCGGTTTGCAGGTCCTTGGCCACTTGGTTCAGGTCGCTGGCAAACTGATTCGCCTCGGACGGCGAATTGAGGATCTGGGACAGCAGACTGCTGGTGATTGCACTGGTTGACATGGCTGACTCCTGTCGGGCGATCGGGCTTTACGGTTTGCCTCAACTCACATATCGGCAGAAAGCGGCGCCTGGAACAGGGGGTGCGCGAAGTTTTTGTTTTCGGGGAAGGCGGACCGCTCCGCGGCTACCGGAGGGGTTCGATGAAGCGCTATGAAAACAAATCGTTTGTAAACGATCTGGGCGCGTGGCTCAGCGGGCAGAATAATGCCATCTTAAGTCTTTTTGGTCCCAGGGAGAGTGCTGGGGACGGCTGCGGCTAACGGCGCGCGCGTCTGCTTCGCGCGCGGTCTTCTTCAATCGACAGTTGGGGATAAGCACGCTTTCCAGTTTGTCTCTTAATCCTGCACCGGTGGGTTCTTCGCGCTCTGGCGCATTGCCTGCAGGATCTTCTCGGGTGTTATCGGCAGGTTGTGAATGCGAACTCCAACCGCGTCAAAAATAGCATTTGCGATAGCTGGCGCGGTGGGAGCGGCGGCGGGTTCACCCACGCCCTTGGCGCCGAAGGGGCCTTCTTCGTGCATCGATTCGACCATGATGGAGTCAATTTGGGGAAGGTCCATGGTCGAAGCCAATCTGTAATCCGCCAGTGTATCGTTCAGTATCCTTCCCTTTTCCATCTTGAATTCTTCGAACAACGTGTTGGAAAGCCCCATGATGACGGCGCCTTCAATTTGCTGCTCGCAAAGCGCCGGGTTGATTGCCCGGCCCACGTCATGCGCAGCGGCGACCCGCAGCACTCTTACTACGCCGGTTTCGGAATCGACCTCAACTTCGGCGGCGTGAGTGGCGAAGAGCCAGAAAATACTGCTCATGGCGGTCTGTCCCGGCGCAGCAGCCAGCAGTGGCGAGCCTTCCGGTGAATACTGCCCCTCGCCGATGATGCATCCTCCCCTGGGCACCACCTTCTGCAGCACGCCTTCCAATGTCATCAACTCAGCGCCGCTACCGTCAGAGATGCTGCCCTCTGATAGGCGCAGTGCCTCAGGCTGGCGGCCCAGGATCTTGCCGGCGTGAACCAGTATCTTCTCGCGCACTTCACGACTAGCCATGCGAATGGCATTTCCCATGTGGTAGGTAGTACGGCTGGAACCAACCGCGTCATCAAAAGGCGTGTATTGCGTATCGGGATGCGGAACGGACACTGAGCCGATGGGCACCCCGATGCTTTCCGCCGCGATCTGCGCCAGAACCGTCTTTTGCCCGCCACCGACCTCCGGAGAACCGCAAAGCAGTACTACGCTTGCATCCTGATTGATGCGAATGAAGCAGTATGAGGTAGTGGGAGTAGCTGTCGGCTTGATGGTGCAGGCCATTCCGATGCCCCGGCGCTTACTGCCGGCAGCCTGCTGCTTGGGGCTGCCCCATCCGATTTTGCGGGCTGCAAGCGTAAGCGTGTCCTTCAATCCCACCGTTCGCATCATCTGCCCGTTGAGGTAGAGATCGCCATCCACGTAGGCGTTCTTCAGCCGCAGTTCCAGCGGGTCGATCTTTAATTTTTCGGCGATGACGTCCATCTGCGCCTCGCAGGCCCAGGTTGCCTGGGTAGTGCCAAAGCCACGGTAGGCGCCACCAATCTCTTTGTTGGTGTAAACCAGGCGCGAGAGCAAGCCAATACTCGGGATGCGGTAGGGGCCGAAGATCGTCAGCACGCCGCGATAGGCAACATCTGGACCCAGCGAGCAATATGCCCCGTTGTCCCACACCACATCCGCGTGGCGGGCAGTGAAGGTACCGTCGCGCTTGACGCCGGTCTTCAATTTCATGAACGCGGCATGGCGAGTCTGAGAAGCGGTAAGTTCCTCTTCCCGGGAGTACACCACCTTGACCGGCCTGCCCTGGGTAAATCGAGCCAGAGCAACCGCCACGGCTTCTGCTACCAGCGCAGCCTTGCCTCCAAAGCCGCCGCCGGAAAACATGCTGTGGAAACGCACCTGGTTCAGCGAGATGCCCAAAGCTTCCGACAGCACCGTGGCCAGGCGATAAGGGCGATCGCTTGAAGTCCAGACCGTGTACTCGTTCTTCGCGGCCGAATACTGGGCCGCCGCGGCGTGTGTCTCGAGGGGGCTATGCGCCACGGCATGAATGTAATATTCGTCTTCAAAGATCTCGTCCGCTTCCGCGAACCCCTGCTCCAGGTTGCCGGTCGAATAGCGGCGGATCGTGCAGATGTTGGACCCGGGCACAATGTCGTACTGGCTGGCACGGCGATAGGTGTGCAAGTCAGGATGCAACACCGCCGCGGTTTCGCCAAGCGCATCTCGCGGATCAAACAGGGCCGGCAGTTCCTGGTAGGTAACCCGAATCTTCCGCGCGGCCTCCTGCGCGGCAAATTCAGTTTCGGCCGCCACCGCCGCTACCGGTTCACCCACGTAAAGAACGCGGTCGATGGCAAGAAAAGGCTGGTCTTTCACCGGTCCCCCAAAGGTATAGGGGAAGTCGCGGCCGGTAACCACGGCCCGGACGCCGGGCATTCTTCTTGCTTCATCGCAGTTGATGTCCACGATTCGAGCATGTGGCAGGGGACTGCGGAGCACGGCGCCATACAGGATACCGGGCAGATCCAGGTCGACCGTGTAGCGAGCCTGCCCCGTGACTTTTTCCAAGCCATCCAAACGCGGCACCGGCTTTCCGACGTATGTCTGGCTCATCTTTCCCGCCTCATTTGCTCACCGCCGGCAACCACCGCCTCGATGATCTTCTTGTAAGACCCGCAACGGCAGAGAACTCCAGAAAGGGCCTGCTTGATTTCGGCCGTCTCCGGCGCGGGCTTCCGGTCCAGCAGCGCCTTCGCGCTCAGGATCATGGCTGGAGTGCAGAAACCGCACTGCATGGCGTTATGTTCGATGAAACTCTGCTGCAAGGGATGAAGCCCAGCGTCGGTGGCAAGTGCTTCGATGGTGGTGACCTCGTGGCCGACGGCGTCAACGGCCAACACCAGGCAGGAATTTACCGTCACTCCATCGAGAAGGACCGTGCACGTTCCGCAATCACCGGTTCCGCAGCCCTCCTTGGTTCCGGTCAAGCGCAACTGCTCCCGGAGCACTTCCAGCAACGTGGTTTGCGGCTTCACATCAAGCTGGTGGTGCAGGCCATTGACGCATATCTCAATGCCGATACTCACGCGCGACCTCCCACCGCCTGCTCCCAGGCGCGTCGTAATCCTCGCAAAGTCATGACCTCCACCATCTCTCTCCGGTAGGCGGCCGTAGCGCGTATATCAGTAATTGGCATGCAGTCGGCGGCTGCGCCCCGTGCCGCATCCCACAGTCGATCTTCCGTCAGCGGGCCGGAGAGCAGCGCCGCTTCTGCCCGCTTCGAGCGCATCGGCACTGGAGCAACAGCGGCCAGCGCTATGCGTGCCGCCTTGGCTTCCAACCGGTTTTCAGCCAGTGCAATCAGAGAAGCCACTCCCAGCAACGCGCACTCCGTCCCCTGGCTGCGGCCCAATCGTTCATAGGTCGCGGCGGATCTACCAGGCATCTTCGGCACCAGGAAGTTCGTAATGACTTCTCCCGGAGTAAGCACGGTGACGCCGGGGCCACGGAAAAAGCTTTCCACTGGCAATGTCCTGCGGCCCGTCGGTCCCTCTACCGTTAGTGTGGCATCGAGCACAATCAGCGCCGGCGCCATGTCGGACGCAGGTGAAGCCCTGCCGATATTTCCGCCCAGGGTCGCCATGTTGCGGATGGAGGGAGAGCCCAGCCTCTCCGCTGCTTCGGCAAGCACCGGAAGCTCGCGCGCGATGAGTGCCGATCGCTGGAGCGCGGCGATCACTTCCAGAGCGCCGATCCGAATGCCATCGGGGAGTTCCTCGATTCCACGCAACTCCGGGATGAGCTTCAGGTTCACGACCGTTTTGGCGAACGGGTGTCCGCGCTTGCCGCGCACCAGAAGATCGGTGCCGCCGGCAAGCGGATAGGCGCCAACCCCCTCCCGAGTTAGCATCGCCACCGCTTCAGCGATCGAGCGTGGAGCAAAGTATGCGAAAGGCGGTAAATGGTTCACCTTCACCTCGTGGTTGAGGCGGGCCGCAAACGACCGCGCCACCAGCTACAGCTTATCGCCAAAGAGCCCCATCTGCTTGGTAAGCAGAATGTTTGCCATAAGCACGAAAACCACAACCTTGCTGAGCCCCGCGCTGATCAGCGCGGTAAACGCCATCTCCACGCCGATAATCGGGCCGGCCAGCGTCGCACTGCGAACGCTGCCCACACCCAAACCCTGTTGGCGCGAAGCTGGACGGAGTTTCTCGGTGGGCTTCCATTGACAGCCGATGATCTCATTGCGCAAGCGCTCATCGACCCGCGAGGTCAAAGTCGGCGATCCACAGCCCTCTTTACCCTCCGTGGCGAACAATCTTGCACTCGCGTTCCTCATGGCTGCGGTTCCTGCCAGGTCTTTCGTATCAGTGCGCGAAGATTGCGAGAGGTATTTAACTCGACCCGAAGGTAGCGTGCAATGCAAAAATGAACCGGTATATCGACAGATGAGTAAAATGTCGAAAACGGTGCTTGACAAGCCGCGCCCCCAGGAATAACTTTCGGCTCTTTACCGGGCAGATTTTCTCGGCTTGAAGTAACGAGCTCCGTCCGCATGCACGGCCCCACCGCAGCGGCGGTGCCGAGTCAATCTTATGGGCGCCAGGAAAGCGAAGGGAAGGGAAAATGAAAATCGTTTGTTTCGCTTATCAAGAGGTGCCGAGGAGTTAGTTCGCGCATTGAAGGGCGCGATTCCGAACAACGTCGTCAACCGGGATGTGCTTTCCAAGTCTGCCAGCAGAGGGAAACAGCTTCAGGACTGATTCGTTCCGGTCGGACTGACTCCAGGGCAGAAATGTCGCTGTGCGAAGGTTTGGATGGCTGGAAAGGAGAACCTATGCAGTGTATGGTGCTTGAGCAGTTCAATGCTCCCCTGGTGCTCAGGGAAAGGGAAATTCCTGCTCCCGGGCCGCAAGACGCCATCGTTAAGATGGGCGCCTGCGGACTCTGCGGGACAGACCTGAAACTCTGGCGCGGAAATCACCCCGCCTTGAAGCAGTTGCCATTCGTGCCCGGTCATGAGATTGCGGGCGAAGTAGTCGAGGTCGGCACTTCGGTGGCGAAGGATCTGATCGGAAAACACGCGGTCATATACTGCTACCTTTCCTGCGGCAAATGCGAATTCTGCCGGGCCGGAAGCGAAATTCTGTGCCCGAACGTGACGGGGCAAATCGGTTTCAACCTGGATGGCGGTTTTGCTGAGTACATCAAGGTGCCGGCCGCCAACTTGTTTTGCGTTTCTCCCGAGATCCCCTTCGAAGAAGCGGCAATTGTGACCGACGCAATCGCCACGCCATATCGGGCAATAACCACCAAAGCCCGGCTCCGCGAGGGGGAAACGCTGATAGTGATCGGCGCCGGAGGATTGGGCGTACACGCGATCCAGATTGCCCGCGTCTTTGGAGCCAGGGTCATCGCGGTAGACATCAGCCAATCCGCCCTGGCTTTAGCTACAACGGTTGGGGCCGATTACACGTTTCAAACCTCCAAATCCGATCCGCGCGCCGATATCCTTGACCTGTCCCACGGCGGAGTGGATGTCGTGATGGACTTCGTAGCCAAACCCGTCACACAACAACTCGGGCTGAGCCTGTTGAAACCGGGGGGAAGGTTCATCTCGATCGCCTACGCGGCCGACAATACGCTGGAGATCAACTCGCAGATGCTGGTCTCGCGCGAATTGCAGCTTTACGGCTCGCGCTCCTGCGGCAGAAGGGACTTGCAGGAAACCATTGACCTGATTACGCAGCGCAAGATCAAGCCAATCATTGCTTCGCGCTATCCGCTTCGCGACGCGAATCTGGCGCTGGGCAAACTCCAGCAGGGTGACACGGTAGGGAGAATGGTGCTCATGCCTCAATGACGGGGCAATGCGCAGCCGCCATCTGTTGGAAACGCAATATGAACGGTGGTGGAACGTCTAGGTTGATCACGTCAGGTCGAAGTGGCATTTCCTGCGATAGGTGGCGCGGTACGTTCGACGGCCATCGATCGCTCAGCACCGTTTCGTCAAGATCACGGATGGAGAAGTCGAGTTTTTGACGAAAGATCTCAAGGAAAAGCGGGGCGTGACGACCTGATCGGCCCCGGGATTTTTGTACCACCTGAAATGTTAGTCTATCGGCTTTACCGAGAAGAAGGGATGGCGCTGAAGCGACGGCCGCCACGGCGGAGGAAAGCGGTGCGGTGCGGGGAGGAACGTTTCCAGCCCACCGCGCCCCACAAGGCCTGGAGTCTGGATTTTGTGGCCGATCAACTGCAAGATGGCCGGTTCCCGTATTTGGTGGATTCAATACTTCGACTCTGACGGTCGCCGACGGCGGGGAAAGGCGGGCAGTAAAGGAAACGCCATAGGCTTGTACAGGAAGCGCAAGGATGAGGCTCTTACGGGCAAAAAGCTACCCGAAAAACTCCGAGCCCCTGTAGTCCGGTTCTCGGAATTGGCTGAAGATGCTGACGCCTACTGCAAGGCCAACAATCAGGGGCAGCAGCTCGACGTGTACCGAATCGGTCGGTTGAAGGAAGAATTTGGCAATCGTCCGGCGGAGATCCCGATTGAGCACTTGCGGCAGTGGTTTACTGACTAGGATTGGAAGGACGCAGCCTTCAACCGCTACAAGACCATGCTGTCCCTTATCTATCGGATCGGGACGGAGAACGGCAAGGCGAAGTCGAATCCGGCCAAGCTGCTCAGGCGTAAACGAGAAGACAATGGCCGGGTCCGATTCCTTAACCAGTACACGCCAGCCAAGACCGAAGTAGATTTTCTGAAGAACTGCAGGGATGAAGAATTGCGGTTGCGAGCGGTTATCGGCAAGGAGTGCGCGGCGCACCTGCCGGAATTTGAGATTGCGCCGAACACTGGAATGCGCCCCAGCGAACAATACGGGCTTACCTGGGACCGCGTTGACCTGGAGCGCCGGTTCATTACCATCTCGAAGAGCAAGAACGGCAAAACGTGGCATATCGGGTTAAGTTCGGTGGCCTTGGCCGCTTTCGCGGTGCTGCGCTCGCGTCCAGGTACACAGAGTTCCATGGATACCGCCGAGCCCGTTTTTGTTAATATGCAAGGGGAGCGGTTGCAGGGTTACAAGCACTGGTTCGACGATGCGGTGAGGGAAGCGGGCATCCGGGATTTCACATGGTACTGCCTTCGGTACACCTTCGCCAGACGTTTGGCCATGGCTGGCGCGTCGTTACGGGACATCGCTGAGGCGATGGGTCACAAAACGATTCAGATGACCATGCGGTATGCACATCTCGCGCCGGCGCATCAGCTCTCAGTGGTTGACCTGCTGGTTCCTCCGCCAGCCGAACCGCAAGCCGAGGAACACATGGCGGACGGCACACGAGAGAAGCCAGGTGCCACCACAAGTGCCACTAGTGCTGCAGAGACGGCCTCGGTTGTTTCATTTATGTCTATTTAAGTGTTGTATAATGTGTTAATTACAAAGAATGTGGGTGCGTAGCTCAGTTGGTAGAGCAATGCCCTTTTAAGGCATGGGTCCTGGGTTCGAGTCCCAGCGCACTCACCACTTAACTATTGATTCTGTTCTAGTTGCCTAATTATCAGGGGTCCGTAAGGGTCCGCTACTGAACTTTGCTCGTAAGCCTGCTAGTCAACATCCCCTGCGCGACCCGCATATCTTCCGTGTACGCATCGGTGTAGAGTCCCAACGTCGTCTTGATGTCCGAGTGCCGCATTAGCGACTGCTGCACCTTCACGTCCGCCCCCATCTGCCGCAACAGGGAAGAGTACGTCCGGCGGAACGACTGCCATCCGATCTTGTCACCAATCCCCGCCGCTTTCGCCGCCGGCCAGAGATGCAGCCGCGCCGTGTGCCGTGGGTTGTAGGGGAACTCGCCACCAAAGTAGGGACTGGCAAAAACCCAATCTTCCGGCGTTTTCCACTCGGACTGTTGCTGCCACTTCGCCAGCATCGCAATCAACACCGGGTCAACTGGCAGGGAAGCAGCGCGATATTCGTTCTTGGCGGGTCCAACGTGATTGTGAACAATCCCGCGCTCGATCTGCATTGCATTGGTGGCAAAGTCGATGTCGCCCCACTTCAGGCCGAACAGAACGCTCGGCTCCAGCCCGAGGCAGACCGACATCCAAGCCATCGTTTTGAACGGCTCCCCAAGAATGGCGTCGATGAGACGGCGCACCTGATCCGGCGTCAACACTGCGGCCTTCGTCTGCCGCTTGCTGACGCCAGGCACTCGCACCAGGGAAAGCGGGTTGGTTCCAAGCGGAACCAATTCCCATCGCATCGCACATTTGAACAGAGACATCATAATCGTCTTGATGTGGCCCCGGCTCTTGGGGGCAAGCTGGAGACCCTTCAGCCATTCTTCGACCGCGAACGGTTTGATTTGCAAGAGTTGATAAGCGGCCCACTTCGGGCGGATGTGGGCGCGGATATAAGCCCCGTAGGAGTCTGCCGTGGAAAAGCGTGCGGGCATTTCCTCGGAGATGTATCGGTCGATCAGGCCGCCGAAGGTAACGGCTTGTGCGGTTGGCTGATCGGCGTTGGCGTTCATTCGCAGACTTTCCGCGGCTCTGACGGCTTGTGCCCGCTTGGGATATTGCTCGACGGTGCCGATGGTTATAGATCGCTTCACCCCGGCTTCGGTGAAGCGATATACCCACACGTCCGGGCCGAGTTTGCGCGGTTTGCGCTGCACGGCCCCGAACTGATAGCGCGTTCGCCTCATTTATTTCCCCCATGAGACGACGCAGGAGGCAGCGAGGGAGAGTTTAACTGCGCTTGCATCCATGCGTCTAGCGCGGAGGCGCGGAACCTCCAGACCCGCCCCATGCGGAAGGCTGGGATTTTCCTTTCGCGGGCGAACGCGAGCACAGTGTTCGGGTGCAGGTTTAGCAGGGCTGCTGCTTCTTTCGCGTCAATTGCTGGTTCGCAGGCCATTGTGTGCTCCTGTCTTCTTCCGAGCCAAAGGCTCAGCCTGTGCCGTGAACTTCAATGCGGTTGCCGGCCAGCAGCCACGCCCGCGCATCGGGCGTGGCGTAGATCTTCGCCAATCGGTCGGCTTGGTGGTCCCGTGTCGTGGTCTGCACCAACAAGGCGCAGCGGTGCGCCGGGTGGACGGCCAGGATGTCACCGAATCCGAAGGCGTCGACGCGGCGGCGTGCAGGCGCCAGCCACTTCTCCACGACGCACGCGCTGTACCCTTCGTGGCGGAGCTTCGTCAGGCTGCGCTGCGTCGGGCTACCCACGACGCATCTCCCGTGGGCGAAACAACAGCAGGTCTTTGTCGAAAGTGACCGGCTCGATACCGGGCTCTCCTTCCCGCTGCTTGTCGATGATGATCTCGTCCTCACCGGTCAACTGCTTGGTTTGCCGGTCGCGCCCGCGGTGAACCAACAGGACGGTGTGGGCGTTGGCCTCGATCATGCCCGAGCCCCGGAGTTCGGTCATGTTCGGCCGTTCACAGATATTGTGGTCGTTCGGCCGGGCCAGCTGGCTCAACGCCAGCACCCGGCAGTAATCCTTGGCGAACTGGGTGACGGCGTCCACCACGTCCGACGACCGCTCTTCGATGTTTCTGCCTTGCCCGCGCATTTTTCCAAGGTGGTCGATGACCAGCAGATCCAGCTTGTGTCGCTTCGCGGCAACGATCGCCCGTGAAATAAGTTGCGTGGTCGTCAGGCACGACGACTCATCAACCCACAGGCTCCAGTTGCGGCGGATGAACTCTTCCGTTCTGGTGAGCAACTCGAGTTCCTGGGCGTCAAGTAGTTGCGGGAACTTCAGCTTGAAACCGGGGATCTTAGCCACCTGTGCGGCGACACGACGCATGAACTGCCGCCCCTTCATCTCCAGGGAGAACACACCTACTCGCTTCGCAGACTTGCAATTGACAACGGTACCTTGCACTGCCAACGCCGTCTTACCGCTCCCGGGTCGGCCGCCGACAATCCAAATTTCCGACTCCTCGATGCCGCCGGTCAGCTTGTCCAAGGACGCTATGCCGGTTTCCAGGCCATGGATGGCATCAGGACTCTGGCGCTTTTTCTCAATCTCGGCCATCAACTCACGGAAGAAATCGGCTCCATGAAGCATCTGACCGTCGCCGGCGTCCTCCCTGAGCGCCAGCAAGTCCCGCTCCAGGTATTCGAGGTAATTGGTACCCGCCTCATCCTGCATCCGGGTCGCCGCGATGGCGCTCTCGCAAGCGTGAATGATGGCCCGCGACAGCGCCTTGTCCCGCACGATCGCGGCGTACTCCTCGATGTTTAGCAACCGCGCGAGACGGCTGGTTAGCCCATCCGTGAGGCTGCCGACATAAGCCACGCCGCCGACCGCCTCCAACTCCTTGCTGCGGTTGAGAACCTCGGTCAACATCAGCGGGTCGATGGCCGTCCCGGCCTGCTGCATATCCAGGCAGTGGCGAAAGATGCGGCGGTGCGAGTCCAGCGAGAAATGCTCCGGGCGCAACTTGTTGGTAACGCCCAGCAGGAGGCTGTTGTCCAGCAGGATGGCACCGAGAATGGCCCGCTCAGCGTAAAGGTTCACCAGTAGAGATGGATCGTCCGTCATGCTTGCGCCCTCCCCGCATGTAATCGCTGCTCGAACTTCTGCGAGGCTGGAACGTAATCCGGCGCCGCTGCCGCGGTCGGCTGATTCTTGCTGCTCGGGCGACCACTCTTGAGCTCCAGCTGATCAAACTTCTCCCTCATGGTGTCCATGGATAGGCAGTTCGCCATCCAGAACTCGTCCCGCTGTACCCATCGAATCAGGTTGGCGATGCTCTCTTCGGTGCGGCCGTCCAGGCGCATCATCCGGTCAGCGGTGCCCGCCCAATTGCGGAGCTGCGACTGCTTGATTCTGTAATCAGGCTTGTTGCGGAGAATCTCGGACTGCAGCAGCGCGGCGAGGCGCTCGGCTTCAGGGGAAGGCTTGCGGCTCTTCTGCTCCTTCGAAAGGCATCCCGCCCCGTCTGAACCGCAAGGTTCGGACGAGAGAAGTATTGAAGATGAAGAAGAAGATGAAGAGCATACTTCCGGCATCGTGTCCGGCAAGCGTTCGGCATCGTTTCGGCATCCCTCCGGCAACGCTTCGGCTTCGTTTTTGGGCCAACGACCCTTGGCGCGCTCGCGCTGTTGTTGGCTAAATGCCTTTTGTTTCTCAAAGGTACGGCGCAACCCATGCTGTTCCCACCATAGACTGTCCTCGCTGAGCTTCCACGCACCCCCGAGCAGCTGGCTCTTGATTCGTTGCCAGTCTTGTTCCGATGGATTGCGGAGCCGAGTGCGGATGGCACGCTCGTCGGCATGAATCCGGCATACTTCCGGCGACGCTGCGGCTGCGCACATAAGCAGGATGTGGGCGCCCACCGCGTCCAGGTCCATGGCCATGACGTGATCGTCGGCGGCAAACTGGCGCGGGTAGAACTGAAAAGCCGGCGCGCGGTCCTTCATTGCACACCTCCGGTTGGAAACAGGGGGAGCGGCGTCGGCGGCATAGTGGGGCTGGCGGACGGCTTGTGCACCAGGCGGAAGTAGCCGAATTTCCGGCTGCCGACAATCTCCACCCTATTACGGATGTCCCACCCTGCATCCCTCAGTTCTTTCACCCTGGCTGAGTATTGCAGCGACTCTTGCGCGAGCTCCAACGCAGGCACCTCGCCGGGATAGGCGAGTTGCAGGAGATCGGCAATACGCTCGCGCTGAGAGGATCGGAGTGGCTGAACCCTGCTCTCACTATTCATGGGCGGCCACCTCGGAGTCCAGCCGGCGCTCGATGTCGGAGACGGGGGCCACCAACGAATACAGACCGCCGATGAGATTGGCAAGCTGGCGGGCGGTATTTTTCCGCATCGGCTGATCAGTTCGCCGCTGAAGCACCAGCGCTGCCTGCGCAATATAGATGGACGCGGCCAGCGAATTTGACACATGGGGCCGGTTAGTGGAAACTTCGTTCATCACGTTTCTCCAAGCCCCGCGCGCCGGTCAGGGCATAAGCGCGGGGCAATATATTTCAGACGAAAAGTCCTAGCCTAAATTGTCGCAGCCAGACGGTGGCGTCTGCGGAGGTGCTCCTCAACCGACTGGTCATCGACTCGCCATTCACCATCGACTTTGCGTCCGTCCAGCCGACCAAGTCGCAGCAGGACGTACACACGGTTTAGGTCAATGCCGAGACGGCGAGCAGCATCCAGCGCACTAAGGTCATTCGCCGACGGTGCCGACATTCGTCCTCCTTTTGTTTCCTCGTTAGCAGAGAACACGGCCTCCGCAACTTTCAAGCTCACGTCCGGTAAACTGGCCGGGTCCAATGAGTACACCGTATGATTGTTATGCTGGAAACGGAACGGGGGGGATTTGTCCGAGAACGTCCGGCGGACAATTCAGGGTCGTTTCTAACCGCTCTGGGTGCGGTTTTCGTGATGAGCGAAAATAATTGTCCGGCGCTAGGAAGCGGACAATTTGATGGCGGTTCGGTACTTCTCCTCTGCGCGGGATAGCCGCTTCAGGACCGCTCTCCGAATGGTGCCACCCTCACAATGAATGGCGGCGCCGTTGATGTAGGCTCTCTCGAATGTCTGAAGGAGTTTGTCTGAAGCCGTTGAATGCTTGGAGTTCCAGTCTTTCACTGTATCAGCGGCTCGGCCTTCAAGTTCATCCTTGGGCTTGAAGCCCCGAGCATCGATTGCCCTTAGGACGTCAATAATCGCACTCTCGGGTAACCGGTTATTTTTTTGGCGCATTGACCTCGCGTCCGCCATCAACTTGCCCGCAACCTGGTCGAACTCGGACAAAAAGGTCACCGATTTAGCGTTCTCCGCCGTCGCGCTGGCTACCGGCTTCCACCCCTGCTCTGCCAATTGCTTGCATGAAGCATGAAACTGCCGATTCAGCGCATCTCGCAGGCGCTGCAAAAAGTGAGCCCTGAAACGCTCAAGAAAAACTTGGGTGCCATCTGGGCTGATCCTGCTGGAGATCTCTACTCCGTCGTCCGCGACTAGAGAGCCACAAACCAAAGCCGGCGCGCGCCAGTTGCGTAGCTTCTGCAGCTTGCCACGGACGTCATCTTCAGTTGGATTGGGTAGCTGCACTTCGACATCCTGCCATCCATCGCAGACAACACGTACCCACCTATGGAGCGGGTCCGGCATCGCGCCTGAGAGCGTCATTTCTTCGGTTCGCCCGTGGAAGAGTGGCGCCGCCTGGAGGGCGTTGAGGACCCATCCCCATACGATTCCATGAGCCCACATTGCAGGATTGTCCTGTATACCACTGGCCTCTTGGGCGCCAACTGTAAGCAGCCAGTTCATGTGACTAACCGCTATCGCTTGCAGCCTTCCAGACAGCTCATCCACGCGGCTCGAGAAGGCCAGCCACGCATCTCCACCTTCAGCCGTCAGGGGCTGTGACGTTTCTGCCCATGTGGTGCGAACATCAGTGGCAAACTCGCCCGCGCGATCTTCAATCGCGGATAGCAGGTGGGACGGGATGATGATCTGAGAGCTTGTAGTCCGAGAAGCTATCTGCGTCTGCTTTATCATGGTCACCTTTCCGTGTGACCTTTCCGCTGTTGGAGTCCAGGAAGGCGGGAGCGGAAAGGCACCCCGCCGTTCGCTGCCGGTGATCAGCCAGCAACTATCCTGTCACATGCTTCTTACTCCTATCAACACGCAGTTTCAACACATTTCAAATCGGCCGGCTGCTGGATGGCGCAGAACGGATGGGCACGCCTTCTTATGGGCAGCGCAAGCGGTGATCTCGCCACGCTTGATTTGCTCAAAAAGTGCTGGGTCTTTCCTTGCTGTCCGCGCTATTGCCCGTGTCCTCTAGCGCTCCATGGCGTGGGTAATACTTTACGCGCGTGAAACGCGGTCACGCTGACCTCGGTTTCGTCTTTCGCGGCCGGCCAGGGCTCTTGTGACGATCACCACCCCGTACCCAGTCCATGAGTTCACGCCGCGGCCAGGTAATGCAGACCGGTTGTCTAAGGGGGCTCCAGCCTTGGCACCAGGCCAGGACCAGCACACCCGGCCGACCGCAGTGATGGCACGCCGGTGCCCCCGGCCGGCGGGAACTGCGAACGTGGTATTCCCCGCAGTGCAGGCACAAGTAGCGAACCAGGAAATACCGGCGCAAGCCTTGTTTGGCGTGATCGAAAGCAGCGGTGCAGGTGATCCTGGCCATGTGGTGTCGGCACACTGATACTTTTTCGCCACGCTGAACGCCAGTGGAATTGCAGGGATAGTTGGAGGAAGAGGCACGAATGGGCAGGAAGTGACGTCATCCTTCAGCCGGCCGGGGCGCAAGGCGGTGTTCGTGCTTTGACGGCGTGTCTGGCGGCCGTCAATGAGACAGCTTCGCCTTCCTGCTTCGGGCCTGCGCCGCCGCCTTGGACGCTTTGAGCGCGCTGGCACGGCGCTCCTCCGGTGTCATATTCTGCGCCCGCGCCAGGCCGCCAATGCGCCCTAGCTCGGACATCGCAACGGACACCTGTCGGTCACTAACAACCTTCTTCTTCGGCCTTCCTCTCGGACTCATGCCGCGCATGATATACCGTGCGCTACGGTGTTGCAAGCATAAATAATCGTTGTAAATCATTTTTCTCTTGACAGGCAACCAGCGTTGTTCTAAAAACGTCACATAAACGAACGCGCCCTGCCGGTGCTAGTAACACCGACAAGGCGCTAACCAAAGCAAACACAGGAGGTTTGCAATGGCTATGTCACACCGTAGCAGTCCCTCGAATGGACTGCAAGACTCATCATCCCCCATCACGCGAGTAGCCCTTTACGCTCGCGTTTCCACTCTCCACCATGGGCAAGATACTGAGACGCAACTTCGCGAGCTGCGCGAGTACGCCGCCCGTCGTGGCTGGAAGATCGCTGGTGAGTACGTCGATCGAGGCGTCTCTGGCTCCAAGGAATCCCGCCCCGAATTGAACCGCCTAATGACGGACGCGCATCGGCGCCGCTTTGACGCTGTGCTCGTCTGGAAGATCGACCGCTTTGGGCGCTCCCTCAAGCACCTGGTCAACGCGCTGGCCGACCTCGGCGCCTACGGCGTGGCCTTCGTCAGCCTCTGCGACAACCTCGACTTGAGCACGCCGTCTGGCCGCCTCATGCTGGGCGTACTGGGAGCCCTTGCAGAATTTGAGCGCGAACTCATTCAAGAGCGCGTCCGTGCTGGCCTGAGGAACGCGAGAGCCAAAGGCAAGCGGCTAGGCCGGCCGCCGGTTCGTGTCGATGTGGCCCGAGTCGCAGAACTCCGGCAGCAGGGCCTCGGCTGGCGCTCGGTCGCAAAGAGCGTGGGGGTTGGCGTTGGCACGGTGTTAAGGGCAGTGCAGCCCGTAGGCCCTCAGGCCATCAAGGTCCAGTTACCAGCAGAGATCGCCTAGTTCACCGCCGCACGGCAGCGTGGATTATGCGCGCGTCCGCCTGCCTGCCGAATCAATTTGCGCGCGAGAACGGAGATAACAAGATGGCAACGAAGAAGACGAACTCCGCCAGTAGCAAGGCGGCGGACGCATCTGTAATGCCAACGGTCAACGCGCCCACCAACGACGCCGCTTTGCCGCCCAGCAATGTGGTGGCGTTTCCCACCAAGCCTTCCACCGAGCGCTATCGGAAGATACTCGCCTTCGAGTCATTCCTGGTGTTCGACATGGGCCTCTGCCATGACGAGGCGGCCGACATCATGCGCTGGGTTGTGGACAATTTGATTCCCCCAAGGGGTGGTGACCCAATCCCCGACCGCAACAGCGGGGCGAGTATGGCACGGCTGAGGTTCCAGAAATAGGTGAGGAAATGAAGCGTGCCAAAAAACCTCAGGCGCGAGGGCGCCTGTAAGTCATTGAATAGCCGCATCCGGCGGGAGGATTCCCAGGCGTCCCAAATACATCTGATTTTGGAGCTGCATGGGAAGGGCGAGACGGTGCTTCAGGCCTGTCCTTTCTTCCGTTGCGAAGGTTCGGCGGGGTATCCGTTCCGAATGCGCCGAAGGCGGATGTGTTCGGCTAACTTCTGCACTGCCTCCTCGCGGTTCTGGCAGGATGCGATGATTCGACCGAACTCCGCGAACGCCTTGCGAAGTACCCTTTTCTGCGCTAGCCTCATCGACATTTCCCCTGTGCTCTCTTACCAATGCTACTCCCGGTGCGCGCCGGCGCGCTCGTGATTCAATGCCACGCTCCAGAAGCTCGGCGTCTGCGAGTGTGGCAGGCCAGCCGTAAGCTGCAAAGACAGCCTCATCCAATCTACGTTGAACATCCGCCAGCCACGCGGGGCAGGCGGTGCCACCGCCAGCTTCGAAGGGGATCGTGCCCTCGTCGGCGCCGTGTAGGCGGCACTATAGGCGATTCTGGGCCGGTCGGCCCATGAGCCTGATACTTGCGCAACCGGGCTGTGACGTGGAGAATGGTTGCCCCAAGGTTTTGGCTAATCCAGGCCCCTGTTCAACTTGCTCACCAGTCGAGGGGCTATGCAAGAAGGGCAGCAAGCCCTATTTGGCGACGTTGATCATGCGCCATCCATGAAGAGGAAGGCCGATAGGATCAGTGCCCTTGATGAACTATTCCGGGAAACGCTGGCCTACCGCCGAAGCCCGGCCTACTTCGACCTGTTGAACTTCATTAACCGCTTTCCCAGCTACGCCCCGTTCAACTGCTTCCTGCTCCACATGCAAAGGCCGACGATCAGCTACGTCGCCACGCGGATCCAGTGGAAACTTCGATTCGACCGGACCGTGAAGGACGACGCCCATCCGCTCGTCATCCTCGCCCACATGGGGCCCGTAGTCTTCGTTTACGATCTCGCCGACACAGAAGGCGACGAACTGCCGCAGGAACTGGAGCGGCCCTATGCAACGTCCGGAGAGCACGTACCCGAAACGGTTTGGTCGAATACGCGCCTGAACTGCGCGGAGAGGGATCAGGTCGCATTGGTCGAGAAAAATTTCTCGCCGCTACAGGCCGGTGTTGCGAAGCCGAACGATTGCAGACTCAAGGTAGGCAGCCAGCAGGTCCTAGCCAAACGCCTCGTTGAACTGAACCGGAACCATAGCAGGGATGAGCAGTACGTCACGCTCGCTCACGAACTCGCGCACATTCACTGCGGCCACACGGGCGGAGACCCGCAAGATGGATGGTGGCCTGACCGGAGCGGACTGGGCCGGCAACGCAGCGAGTTTGAGGCTGAATCGGTCTCGTACCTGGTGTGCAGTCGGCTACGCATGAACACGACAGCAGCCGAGTACCTCGCTTGGTACACCACTTTCAACGAAACCATTCCGGACATCAGCCTGGAAACGGTGCTGAAGGTGGCGGGCTACATCGAATCGCTGGGGCAGAAAGAGCTTGGGCCCCGGAAGATGAGGGCCAAAGCGGCGCAACGAGTTACTCGCCGAGAACCGGATCAATGAGGTCTGGTGTCACTGCGCGCAATACGGGAAGGACATCCTTGGAATTTCGGGCGAAATCAGCAAGCTGCCACCCGAACTGATAGCATCTCATCCGGTGGAGGCAGTGAATGCAAAGAGTGCCGATGAACTCCGAAGAGAACAAGCCGAACTTGACCGACTCCACGCTGAAGGGCAAATCCCCAAGCGGGTTCACGAAGCGCTCTCTGTGCGAAATGTCCCTGAAGGAAGCGGGAGACGAGATTGGGAAGGAGGTCATGAGCAACCTGTCCGAGGCGGCGCGCAAGTATCGGGAGGAGAATCCCGACCAGTTCAAGAAGTAGAGCAGAGACCAGCCGCCCAATCCCCCGAGCCCCGCTACAAGTACGGCGACACCCAAGTGTTCCTCCCTGACCACTCCGAAGCGGGCAACGCGCTCAATACGGCTCGCTCGCGCATCTCTGATGCTGACCTAGCAGGAGATGGAAAGGACCACGGTGAGGTCGGCAAGTCGGCGAAATCCGTCTTTCTAGAAGAAGAGATGCTACCATCCCCGAGTGGGAACTAGTGATGCCCAGGTCTAGAAACGGGTGCCCGTCTTGTCTTCAACCCGCAGGCTGTTCAGCGTCGAGGGCTTCTGCCATCTCTTGAAACTGCTCAAACTTCAACCACAGAAACTCCACAAATACCAACGCAGCACGCCGGCTGGAGATTTCGGCTGTTCTGCCCTGGGCCAGTTTTTCCAACTCATCAAGCGCATAGTTGACGAGGGGCAGTTCATCGACTATTCCAGCCGGCTCCTTCTCTGGATTCAGGCCGGCATTGGCGATCTCGGCTTTCAGGTTGGCTAGGTTTATGCGCAATTCCTCAATTGGTCCCGCACCCAGGTAAGCGCCGGTTCCCGATTCACACGCCCAGTCGACAAGCTTCCCTATCCAATAGAAAGCGTCCGGCTGTTGTAATGTCTTCGCCAGTTCGTACCGTGGCATGGTCGATGGTCCTCCTGTCGGTTTAGATATATGAACGGCCCCGGCTTCTCCGAGCCTGCTCCCACCTCTTCTGCATTTGAGCCGCCCGGCCGCCGATGAAAATCGGTGCCTGTCGCCTATTCTCCTCCGCCTTGATCCGTTGGGCCGCGATCACCATCGACGTCGGATCGGTCATGTTCTTCGTCGCCTCGGCAATC
>Ga0364857_10063_pt1 | contig 29902 bp, 25 predicted proteins | sample SorcelAu500001C6_2_FD_206910 | JGI IMG/M metagenome (GOLD analysis project Ga0364857, IMG submission 206910) | Enriched cells from Trout Bog Lake Hypolimnion, Wisconsin, USA - BchlTB.Aug20.5000.01 .C6 | ecosystem: Environmental > Aquatic > Freshwater > Lake > Hypolimnion/Profundal zone | place... | reverse complement strand
CGGTTCGGTGATGCCGTCGGAGTAGGCGACCAGAATATCTCCGGAGTTCATGCGGAAGCGGTCTTCCTCGTAGCGCATGCCGTCCATCAGGCCCACCACCGTGCCTCCGCGGTCCAGCCTGCGAACTACCTTGCCATCGCGGTTGAGCACCAACGGCGGCAGGTGGCCAGCGTTGGAGTACGTCAACTGCGCGGTGTCCGCGTCGTAGTGGGCGAGGAAGAGGGTGGCGTACTTCTCCGGCTGGGTGCTGCGGTACAGATGGCGGTTAAGCAGGGAGAGGATGCGTCCGGGCGATTCGAAGAGCTTGCCGCTGTCTCCGGCCAGGTCTTCGCGGCTGGCAGTGAGGGCCGCAATGGCGCTCTCGCTGTAGATCAAGTCCTCGCTGGCCAGGCGGTAAGCGCGCACAGCGGAGTGCAGCGTGGCCATCAGCAGAGCGGCGGAGATTCCCTTGCCGCTGATGTCGCCGAGCGCGATGCCGACGCCAGACTCCGCGCCGCGAGAGCCGTCGGGATTGTCGGGGTGACGGAAGATGAGGAAGTCGTAGTAGTCGCCGGAGACGGAACGCGCAGGCCGGCAGATGCCATGCAACTGCAGCATGGGCAGGTCGTGTACCTGATGAGGAAAGAGGTTGGCCTGCACCTCATGGGCGATGGTGAGCTCGCTCTGCATGCGGTCTTTTTCCTGCTGCTCCACCATCAAGCGCTCCAGCGAGCCGGTCATGCGGTTGAAGGAGCGAGCCAGTTCGCCGAGCTGGTCGCGCTTGCCGGCAGGTGCGGTGGTAATCCGGTGCACAAAGTCTCCGCGATCGACGCGCTGGGTGGCGGCGTAGAGCTCTTCGACCGATGCGGTGATGTCGCGGCTGAACCGCCTGGCAGCCCACAAGGCGAGGGCCTCGATCAGCGCAAAGAGAATGCACAGGCCCACCAGTCCGTAACGGATATAGCTGGTGACGATGCCGCCCAGCGAGCTGCCGAAGAGCTGGCTGTAGAGCACGGACGGGCGGGAGTAAACCCAGAGAGGAACATTATCCGGAAGGCCTGTCTCCCAGTTGCGAATCTCCATGGTGGAGAGAAACGGGACCTCGAAGTCGCAGAAGTTAACGGCCTTGGGCTCCTCGCCGCCAAATACGAAGGACTGTTGCAGATCGTTGTCCAGAGAGCGGGGGCCGCTGTTTGACGCGCCGGAGTGTGGAGGCAAGGTGGAGGAGACGGGATTAGCCTGCGGGCCGCCCGTCATCAAGCCATACAGACCCACTCGCCCCAGCTTCTCGGCCACTACGTCCATCAGAGCGCTGTCTACCGGAAGACTTGTGATGACGGTGAGCAGGCCGACACCCTCGATGTGGCGTTGATCGATCGCGACAAGGTACAGGTCCGGGCCGTCGAGAACGAGTCTGCGGAACTGAAGGCCGTGCAGGTCCTCGGCCCAGGGAGGAAGACCGAGCGGCATGGGCGGTTGACCCGTGCTATTCCTGGTTGCTGCGCCGGGAGGTTGTTCGGTGGGACTGGCGGGTTGCGCTCCTGCGGGTTGGGCACCACTTGCGGCTGGCGGTGCAAAAAACTGCGGAGCGGTGTATGGCGCGCCGTTCAGATAACTCGCGCTGTGCGTGTGTAGAAGAGCAAGCAGCGGGTCGGGTGCGGTTTCGCCGAGGGTTGCCGGTTGGTTAGTTAACAGGGCCGCTTGTGCTGCGGCATCGGATGCGGCCTGAGCAGCAGTCTGTTGCTCGCTCGATTGCGAAGAACGCACCGATGCCCGAGCAGCTCCGCCTGTAACGCCGCCTGCGGTGCGCCGCGGCCTACGTGGAAACCCAGGCGGCGGGCCAGGTGGACGTGAACCCGTCGGTTGCTCGGCGCGTAGCCGCATCATGCGAGCCATACCCGAAGCGCGAGAGGAGTTCTGCACGCCAATCTCGTCTAGTTGCTGGTGCATGCGCGTGTCCGCCAGATGGATGGAGAACTGGCCTGCCGCGATGTAGGCCGAGATCGCCGCGAAGGTGACAAACAGCACCACCGGCGCGAGTCCGATCAGCAAATAGGTGAGGATAAGTTTGTTGCGCAGACTCCATAGCAGATGCTGGTGCAGCAGACGCCAGGCTAGCGGAACAGCCAGGCAAAGGAGCGCCAAGCCTACCAGAAGCTGCATCCAGCCAAGCAGCGCGCCGCCGCTGGGCGCAAGGCGCAGTAGCCATAGGAGTCCGAAGCCGAGCGCGAGCCAGAAGACCGCTCCAGCCACCCCGGTGGGAGGACGGCGGCGCCAGCGAGAGGATTGTCTCGTGGAAGCTGGAGGTTTCTGCACAACACCGGATGGATGCTTCTTCTGCATGGGCATCCATTCTACTGCGCGGGCCCGGAGCCCTGTTGTTCGCGCTCGGAACGCTCTTCATGGCGGGCCACGGAGAGAGCATAGCGCGTAGCGGAGAAATGGGCCCCAGCAAGCAGAAGCAGGCCGGAGAGAAACGCCCACATCATTAGTGTCACCGAGACATAGAACATCCCGTAGACAGCCTGAAAGTCCAGCCGCGGAAGAACCAGCACATAGAGGAACTTCGCCGCCTCCCAGAGAATGCCGATGACGATGGCCGTAGGCAGCACGGAGCGCGCAGGCACCTTGCGATTCGGCAATATCCAGTAGATAAGGAAGAATAGGAGAATGCTGGCGCCCAGCTCGCAAAGGTGCAACATTGCGCCTGTCAGAAATGTATAAACGAAATTGTCGACGTGCCCGAAAAAAATGAAAGTAAACAGCGACTGCTGGCCCGCGGTGAGCGCAACCGAGATCATACCCAACACGCCGACTGCAAAGGCCAGACCAAGCGATACCGTCTGATTATGCAGATAGGAGCGGTTCTTGCGAACTCCCCAAACCTGGTTCAGCGCCACCTCCAGCGGTAAAAAGACGCCGGTGGAACTGACCAGAAGCATAATGACCGAGTACAGCTGCGTACTCTTGTGCGGGTGGGCCAACGTCTTGATCATCTGGTCCATGATGAAGTGCTGATTTGCGGGCAGGAAGACTCCCATCATCTCGCCAACCATGGGGTCCATCACGCGCGAGTGGAAGACCAGGCGGAAGAGCGTCAGTAACATGACGATGAAGGGAAACAGAGAGAGGATGACGTTGGCCGCGACGCTGAACGCATAGGTATGCACCTCAGTCTGCGTCATGTACTTGGCAAGCGCGACGACCTGCGGCCATACTCCCTCGCGGTGGACAACGGGATGCACCTGTCCGATGGGAACTTCGGAGGGGAACTCGATCTGGGCTTGCGTGGAATTGCTAGGATCCATTGTTATAAGGCTAGCAGACGCGCGCGCGCCCACTGCGCCGCATCGGCCAGAACGGGGTCTTCGCCCACAGCCCAGGCCTCAAGCTGAGGCAGGAAGCGCGCCTCTCCGCTGTTGCCCATGGCGATGGCGACGTTGCGCAGCAGGCGCTTGCGACCGGTGCGCTCAAGCGGCGAACCTTTGAAGAGCCGCTTGAACTGGCCTGCGTCCATCGCGGCCAGCCAGTCCAGCTCTGGGTTGACCAGCTCAGGCCGTGGCCGCATCGACTCCCACACACACTGCCCAGTATGTCGAGCCGATGACACGGTGCCTTCATTCTGCGCGACGACAGCCTTGCGGTTCCACGGGCAGACGTCCTGACAGATGTCACAGCCGAATACGTGGCGTCCCATCGGCGCGCGCAGGTTGGGATCGATTGCACCCTTCTTCTCGATGGTGAGGTAGGCGATGCAACGCGAGGCGTCCATGGTTCGTGGCGAATTCGGCGATTTCGACCCGAGCAGCGCCCCGGTCGGACAGGCGTCTATGCAACGCGTGCAGCTTCCACAATGGTCAGGGGGATCAAAATGTGATCGTCTTGTATCTATAACATTTTTTGATTGTGTATTTACAGATTGTTTTGAATCTAGTTGTTTAGATTGATCAGACGAGTTTGCGGAGTGCGCCCCTTCAACACAATCGCGTATCTCCTCCACAGCCAGTGAGGTCACAATCACACCCAGCAATAGCCATGAACCGAGCTGCTGGTTGAGCAGGCAGGTATTTTTACCGATCCAGCCGATCCCAGCCTCGGCGGCCAGAGTGCGCTCCACCAGCGGGCCAGTATCGACATAGCAGCAGCTGGTACAGCCTGCGCGTGAGAGTAGGCCTAACTCAATATCACGCAGGCGTGCGAGCAGTTCGTCATGGTAGTCGGTTGGCTTAGAGGCGCCATCTTCGCGTGTGCTGCCAGTCCATGCATAGCGGGCGATCCAGCCCGATCCAGGCGGCGTGGGATCGATGGAGCGTGGCAGTATAGCGCGCGGCAACGGATCTTCTGCACTGCCGGACGGTCCGGAGTAGCTGTAATTCATTGCGCAGACGATGACCGAGCGCGCCCACGGCATGGCCACACGCACGTTGCCGCGCAGGAGTGTTCCCTGCTGGTCGCGTCGCTTGAGATACTCCATCTCACCCGCATACCCTGCGTCGATCCACGCTGAAAAACGAGCCGAATCTTTTGCGGCTGCCGGGTCGTCGGGCGCGCGCACCGCGGCGACGCCAACCAGACTGAAGCCCGCCGCGCGGGCGGCCTGGTCTAACCAGTATCGCAACTCGCGATTCCATTGCTGCTCTTGCATCGATCTTTACCTTCGCGGTGCAGTCCTTCTGGATCAAGACTAAATCGCCTACAATCGAAGAAGATGCCTAATTCCTCTTCTTCCCCCTCAGAAAAGACATGCATTGAGAACGCGCACATCGACGCGGTGCTGTTCGACTACGGGCAGGTGCTCTCTGGCCCTCCCAATCCGGAGGCTTGGGCTACGCTGCGGGAGGTCAGTCGACTGGACGAGGAGCATTTGCACACGTCGTACTGGAAGTTTCGCCACGACTACGACCGCGGCGCGCTGACCGGGACGGCGTACTGGCACGCCGTCGCCACGAACGCAGAAGTACTCTTTGACGACGCACAGATGAAGGCGCTGATGGCGGCGGACATCGATGTCTGGAGCCAGCTCAACCCGCCCATGGTGGAGTGGGCGCAGCGACTACAGTGCGCGGGCATGCGCACCGGTATCCTATCGAACATTGGCGACGCGATTGGCGAGGGAGTGGTGGCCCGTATGCCGTGGTTGGCAGGCTTCGATTACTGCGGCTGGTCGCACGCCATGAAGGCCGCGAAGCCCGATCCAGCGATCTACATACAGGCTGCCGAAGGACTGAAGACGACGCCACGCAACATCCTGTTTATCGACGACCGCGCGGAGAACATCGCCGCGGCCGTGGAGTTTGGAATGCAAACCGTCCATTACACCACGCACGCCGACTTCGAGCGTGAGATGCGCCAGCGCGGATTGGTCGGGCTGCTTGACATGGGGCAGCCCGCCAAGGGCACGGACGGTTGCGGCAACAGTGCGCTCGAAATCGAAAACGAGGCGGCTGCGAAGTAACAGTACCCATTCCCGAAAAGACACGGTATAGTTGCGTGTCATTAGGTTTTCTCAGATTCGGACAACATAACCCGTACGGTTCCATGGATATTGAGGGCAGGCTGCACTCAGGACTACACCGCAGCCACTAACCATGATGAACTCCGTTCAGACCGTCATTCCCGCGGATTGGGCCTCAGGCAATGGGGCGGTCCGGGAATATCCGTGTATTCTGCGAGAAGTGCATCCCAGAGCCATAGCACTGGCATGTGGACTTGCCTGGGGAATGTCTTGCGGGATGCTCTCCGCGCAGCAGGCGTCACCTACGGGCCCGCAGCAGCTTGCCTTCGCGGGGCCTACCATTATCAGGTAAGCGCAAGCTCGGTCAGTGGCGGCGTGCAGATCACGCAGACAGTAATGCTGAACCTTACCGTGCAGTAGGAACGGCGTCGGTGAGTGGGATCCTCACCTGCTCCACGATCTCGATGCCGAAGCCCTGAAGCGCAGGGATGTGGGTGGGTGTGTTTGTAAGCAGGCGGATGCGCTGGATGCCAAGGTCGGAGAGTATCTGGCTGCCCAGGCCGATCTGGCGCAGAGTGCGGCGCGCGCGCTGCATGCGCTCCTGGCTCAGTTCATCGGTACGTGGGACGCGTTGTGTATCGCGATGCAGCACGAGCCGGCTGGGCGCCATCTCGCCGGACGAGGCAACACCGCTGCGGTCGATGCTAAATCCACGCCCTGCATTGTGTAGATAGATCAGCGCGCCCTGACCTGTATCGGCGATCATGCGCAGCGAGTTGTCCAGCAGCTCGTGGCAGTCGCATAGTGTTGCGCCGAACACGTCGCCCGCAAGGCAGTGAGTGTGGACCCGCACCAGCACCGGCTGGTTGACGAACTGGCCACTGCCATCGGTTCCAATTTGCCCGCCATATACCAACGCGACGTGCGACTCCATGCCGTCCATCTCGCTCTCGTAGGCAATCATGCGGAAGTCGCCGTAGCGGGTGGGTAGCATAGCCTCGGCGACGCGCTGGATGTACCGCTCGTGTTGCAGGCGGTAGCGGATCAGCGATGCGACGGTCAGCATCTTAAGGCCATGCCTGGCGCAGAAGGAGATGAGATCGGGCACGCGGGCCATGGTGCCGTCCTCGTTCATGATCTCGCAGATGACTCCGGCCGAGACCAGCCCAGCCATGCGCGCCAGATCCACTGAGGCCTCAGTCTGCCCGGCACGCATAAGCACGCCTCCCTTGCGCGCTCGCAGCGGAAACACATGGCCGGGACGCGCCAGGTCGTTGGCCGTGGAGCGGGGATCGATGACGACGCGAATGGTGTGGGCGCGGTCTGCGGCGGAGATTCCGGTGGTGACACCCTCGCGCGCCTCGATGGACTCGGTGAAGGCGGTGCCGAAGCGCGATGTGTTCTCGCTGGTCATGGGGGCCAGGCGCAGGTAGTCGGCTCGCTCCTCGGTCAGCGTGAGGCAGATAAGGCCGCGTCCGTATCGCGCCATGAAGTTGATGGCCTCTGGCGTGACGAACTCGGCGGCCAGCGTCAGGTCGCCCTCGTTCTCGCGGTCCTCGTCGTCCACCACCACCACCATGCGCCCCGCGCGAATCTCCGCGACGGCCTCTTCCACGCTGGCGAAGGGGGACTTGTTCAATGGGTCAGGCATACTCCCTCTCTCGACAGTATCCCATGCAAAAGCGTCGCCCGGTGAAAGGCGACGCTTACCAGATAACTCAAACTCAGTTGCCTACAAATCCTACAGCATGGATTCGATTTCAAATCCCCAGGCTTCGAGCAGCGCCTCGGGAATGTACTTGGAGTTTTTGTTGTGTCTTGCCCACTCACGCAGGCGAGTAGAGCGGATGTACTGGTCGGGGGTCAGTTTGAACTCTTTGACCACCTGTTCGAAGGAAGTTACCGTGGGAACAACCGGCCCAATCGGCTCGGGTTTGCCCCAGTTTGGGTTTCCACGACGCTTTGCCATTTCAGTTGTGTCCTTTTATCTCAGCCAGAGCTCTTGCGAGCCGAATGCCGTGCATCCTGCACAGCCATCTGCCTCAAACTAATCTAGGCTCATTCTAGGGCATTTAAGGGCAAAAAGCAAGACATTTCGCTACAAATAGGCCAAAGTCAGTGACTTCCCGCTACCGGCGGTGCCGCGCTGTAGTTGACAGGGATGGTCTGAATCGAAACCGTTCCCACAGCCTTACCATCCAGGGTTGCCGGTTTAAACAGGTTCTCCCGGCTTGTCTTGGCGGCGCTTTCATCCAGTGCGGAGCTCAGAGGCTTGGCCAGCCAAAGTTCATCCACCCGGCCCGTCTCGGATATCTGGTAGATGAAAGTAATCGTGCCCGATAATTTAGCGTCGATTGCCATCTGGTCGAGGGCAGGGTTGGGAACAATCTTGGTGAACGCCGGAGGAACTATATTCGGGTTACTGCCATCCACCTGAATCCACTTGCCATCCTTCAACATGTGGACACAGTTGCAGGGCGGTTGAAGCTTGGTGTCGACAGGAAACGGCAGCATGTCGGCTACATATTCGGGAAGACTTTTCATTGCCTCTCCCAGGCTGGGGAAGAAAAGCAATGCCTGAAGCTGGGGAATCACCGTCGCCGGGCTGGCCTTTTGCATATCCACCTCAAGCCTCATCGGCAGTTGGCCCATCGGAGCAATCTTGCCCTGTGCGCGTACCAAAGTTTCAAACTGGCCTTCGATCAGGATCTTGCTGCCCTTCTGCCGGACGGTATCGGGGATGAATGCTCCCAACCCATGCAGGATCACGGTATCCGGGACCAGTTTTCCATCGAACCAGGTATAGGTCACGACTGCATCCGCTGGGAAGCCGCGCAGTCCTAACAGCTTTGCTTGGTGGAGTGCGGTCTCCAGGGCAGCAACGTCAGTCTGGCCCAATAATGGGCGTGCCAGCAGCATCAGAGCCGCTAGAATACAGGTAGAAATCGTTTTCATGGTAGCCATCCTAGTGCAGCGGGTGAGCCTTCTATGTGACGGTGAACACACCCCTTCATCTTGCGACAGACTGTTGGCCGAACGCAAGCTCCAGGCGCACCGCATCGTAGGCAACTCCGCTGGTGGTCCCTCCCGCCGGAACGGTGAGGGTCAGCGTATTCTCGCCCGCGTGCAGCAGGGATGCATCGAAGGTCAGGTCTTTCTCGACCCACGAGCCCTCCACGCCATCGCGGTTGATAGTCGCATTGTAGACCAGCCCCTGGATGGTACCGGCGTCATGGCCGTTGACATCGACCGCGATGCTGCGTGCTCCCGCTCCGGCGATGGCGAGGCGCAGGATTCCGTGTGCTCCTGCCTCGGGCGTCTCAGCCAGGTTGAAGTTGATCTTCCACGGCGTGGCGCGGCCCTGGCCTTGCCCCAACAGGTCGTTGGCCAGCTCGTCATGCGGTACCTGGTAGATGAACCAGTCCTTGCGAAAGTCGCTCTTGCCGATGGTGAAGTTCACATCGTTGGGGAACAGCTTGGCGTACTCAATGTACTCGCCCCAGTGCCAGTGATCGTCACCGCGTAGAAACTCCGATGCCGAGCGGTTGGGGACGCCGATCTGCCACAGCTGCTTGCCATAGCGAACGGGAACCCACACCAGCTTGCCCAGATCGACCGCGCCGCCAGCATTGATCGTAATGTTGGCCTTGGCGTACTCACCCAGTACACCGTCTGCGATGGCGTGCAGTTCGTAGGTGCCGGGACGCACGTTGGGGATAGAGAACTTTCCGCTGGAGGATCCGTGCGTCCAGAACTCGTAGTGTTTGGCGTCGTTCTGCCAGGTCATCAGCTCTGGGCCGCGTCCGCCCTGCTGACTGGGCTGTGCGGTTACAGGCGTCTGATCGGGATAGGCAAGGCCAACCAGCAGGTTGGGCAAAGTAGCTCCGGCAGCCTGCGGATCGCTCAGGATAAGTTGCCCGCTGACCGTGGCCCGCTGCGACGCCTTGGGATAGACCACACCCTCGACCCACGCATAGGGCCATTTGTCGGCCTCCAGCTTGGCCTGCCGCTTGGCGTCTGCAAAGTTGGCGGCGGGTGTCGCATCGGTGGGCACATAGATCAGAATCGGGCCAACCACCTTATTCCAGTCCTCACCGGCGGCAATCGGCAGAATCGCGCTGCCGTAGTGCGAGCCGCGCCAGTAGTCGAGCAGTGTTGGATCGCCGCCGTCGCCGTCGTCCAGGTGTCCGGTCAGCTCAAAGTGGTTCGGCCCTGCCGACAGAAACTCGGCTGAAGGATTGATGAAGTAGATGCCGACGTGCTGCTTGGTGCTGGACCAGCCGTAAGCCGGAGTGTCGAATTGGTCGGCGCAGTAGTCGTACTTATGCTCCACCTGCCCGTCTTTGACGCCGGTGGTCAGGCGGCGCGCCTCCTTCATGTTCAGATCGGTCCCCTTATCCCAATCTGCCCCGGTGGGCATGGCCATATTGCGCTGCGAGTCGATGGACAGCCAGTCGAAGACGCTGCCGTTCAGCTTCATCCCGTAGCGGCTCTCGCCTATCTGGGTAGCGCCGTATCTCGGCTCATGAGTGAAAATGGCGTAGGTATAGATTCCCTTCTCACCCCGACCGAGGGAGTAACGAATCTCCATGTCCACCAGCAGTCCCGGGCCGCGTCCACCTCCGCCAGGTGTCCCCGCCGTACCCGCTGCTCCTGGAGCTGCTCCCGGTGTACCTGCGGCTGTTCCGGGCCGGGGCCCTCTGGTGGTTCCGCGGTTGCGCTGCACTCCGGGGGGTAGCTGGACCTGCGCGGCGGTCCGCGCGCCTAGGGGAATCTCACTCTCGGGAGATTCGGTGCTTGGTTCGCTGCTTCCGGCATTCAGACCCTTGCCGTCCGACCATCCCTTGATGGAGACCTCCGCCCGTTTGCCGCCGTTCGCCTTGGGGTCGATCGTTACCTTCGCCTCCATGCGCGCCGCACCGTTGGGGTTCTGCTCCCAGTAGCCCGCATGATGTCCGGAGACGTAGCCCTGGGTCTCCAGTTCATACACTCGGAGCGAGGTCATGTCGCCGGTCTTCTTGTTGATGGTCGCGGTCAAATAGCCATTGGAAAGAATGTAGCTTGTGCCGTCATCCGTGACCGTGACCGGCTCCGACGGCACGGGGGTTTCAGGGTGCAGCCCCGCCGACGCACTTTGCCTCTGCGCGAACGACGCAATACAGATCAAGCAGACCAGAAGAGGCGCTGCAAACCAGGCAAGCCGGGCCGGTCGCGATCTACGAAAAGTATCTGCTTGCTTGACGGAGACGGTGGGCTTGGTAAAACTGGCGAACGAGGCGTGGCGGAGCGACATCGGAGGCATGGATTGTCCTTTGCTGCGAAAGGCGGACTGGCCGCACTGTTAAGTACGCATCGCATCCTTGGGAAGACGCGCAGCAATTGTACCTATGCAAGACATTACCGCTGTTCAAGATTCAAGCAGTGGGCTGTCGCGAACCTCGTTCCTCGAACCTTGTAACAATCCATATAATCCACCTGTGCCTACCGACTCCGCCCCCGAACTCCAGCAGTATATACGGATGCGCCAACCTCCCGGCCAGACCCTGCTCTTCGACGCCGACGACACGCTGTGGGAGAACAATATCTACTTTGAGCGCGCCATCGCGTCCTTCATCTCCTACCTCGACCACCGCACCCACACGCCGCTGGAAGTGCGTGCCCACCTGAACCGCGTGGAGCATGAGACCATCGCGGCGCACGGCTACGGCCTCAAGAGCTTTCGCCGCTCGCTGGTCGCCTGTTTCGAGCAGTTGTCGGACGCTCCCGTCACCGCGGAGAAGCACGCGCGCATCCTCCACTTCGTGCAGTCCATCGCCGATCATGAGATCGAGCCGCTGTCCGGTGTGGACGTAACCCTTGCCGAGCTAGCCACACGCCACCGCTGCCTTCTTGTCACCAAAGGCGACCCGGAGGAGCAGCACGACAAGCTGGTGCGTTCCGGACTAGCCAGTCACTTTACTGCCGTCGAAGTCCTGCCGGAAAAGAACGCCGCCGCGTATCGCGCACTTGTTACCCATCACCATTGCGATCCGGCACTCACTTGGATGATTGGTAACAGTCCTAAGTCCGACATCAACCCAGCGCTGGCCGCCGGTCTGCACGCTGTCTTCGTGCCTCACGACCACACATGGGTGCTGGAGGAAGAGTCCGTCAATCGTCCCCCAGCCGGGCAGACGCTCCTCGAACTCGCCGCCTTCGCGGACCTCATCCACCATTTCTAGGGATGCTATACTGACGCTCGGAATGCAGGTCGCTGCTGCCACGATTCTTCTGTGCGCAGGCTCCATGCGGAGGTGGCGAAATTGGCAGACGCACTAGCTTGAGGTGCTAGCGCCGCAAGGCATAGGGGTTCAAGTCCCCTCCTCCGCACCAATCTTATTCTAAAGGCTTTGCGAGAAGGTCAGCCCGAAACGGCTGGCCTTCTTTTTCGCCACTGTAGTGGTTTTTGTAGTGGTTGTAACCAACTTCCGTTTCTGGCAGGAGCCGACCAAGCGCCTTCGCTGTTTGCCTCCCGTGCAAATGGACGATGTAGGCTAGGACTCGGATACACAGGGAGACACGATGATGCGCCCCACCCCGCAGAGCATTCCAATCAGCGCGCTGCACCAAGAAGCCGGTGCCCAAGATCTCGTCCGTTCCGAAAAGATGAGGCCGTATCTGGAGCTGCTGAAGGCCCATATTGGAGGGCAGGACACAGCGCCTTACCTCGCCGCATTGGCCGAACTGCCACTCGAAGAAAGATACGTTTGGCGGGTCATCTCCGCCTTGAAGTGGGCGTTCTGCGATCTTGAAACCGAAAACGTACTCGCCGATCTCGAAACCCTCTCCGAAGACGACCTCAAGTTGGTTGCTGAGCCGATCGCCATGCGGGCAATCCAGTTCTCTTTGTTTGCCCAAGCGCTCCTCGGACAAGAAGCCGCGGAGCAAGTCATGTTGCGGGCCACAAGGATTCTCAAACAATCTGACAACGGATGATCGCGCAGCTACCGGACAAGATCACTACCGAGAAGCGCTTTATCAGCACCTATCCGGAGAAGTTCGTTGGAGATTCGTATATTTCGTCGAGAGAGATGATCGTTGGGCATTCCACGGCGCACTTCCGCCATCGCTTTGCGGCTCGTATTTACGATGAATAGGAATGACGAAAGGAGTTTCGTATCCGAGGTTTGGCTCAAAAACTGCCTATTCCCTTCGCGGACTATTGCCGCATCTTCAGTATTATTTCATGCGTCATTGAAGAGCACAGCGATGTACATCGTGCCTGCAACCTCTTCGCGATGATGGGAGCGCACATCCTTCGCGAACACTATCGCCTCGCAGCCGTGCCAGTCAGCGGAGCCGCTTTCTTTTGCGTCAGTCGTGAGCTAAATCCACTGGCCTTCGCCGAGCACAAAGACGGGCGAGTCGCCGCTGGGCTTGAGGGTTTCCATTCTTGGATAGAATGCAAGGGCTATGTAATCGACCTCTTGGCGCCACTGTTTCCGGAGAACGTCGCCGAGGTCGATCCGCAAGCTCAAGTTCCGAGGCGCGCCTTCATGAAACCGATCTCCCTTATGGCCTCCCATTTGCCAGAAAAGGGCGATACCGAGGGTACGTTCCTTCTGATTCCAGACGAAGTTTGCCATGCGAACATGATTCAGAGCTTCTATAGGACACCTCTCGCTGGCGACCTGCAATCTGTCTGCAGCAGCTGGTATCGACGCCCGCCCAAGAAGATGGATACGGAGTTCTTCATTCGAGACAATCAGGGCCAGGTGACGAAGCTGAAGCGTACGGACATCGACATCAGGGGATTCTGGTAGCTAATGCGGGCCGCAAACCGAATTGGCATTCGTCCTCTCGTCTATATTGGCGAGGCTTCGCGAGCTGCTCTAATGGACTAAGAGGGTCATCCCGTGAGTGCTCAAACTTTGCCGGCCGTATACGAGCGGTTCGAAGATGTATCAGGCCGCAAGAGCTCGATGGACGAGCTAATCGCAGAGGTCAGCAAGTATGAGAGGACTTCGGTTCTTTGGATCTGCGCTGAGATCATGTGTCGGGTTCAGCTCTGGGCACGCCCAGCGCTTCACAACCAAGGCAATTATCTGAGGTACCTTGAGGAATTCTTCGCGCCGCCTGTCAGTCAACAACTGATCGCTGGGCTAAATAGTGTCTCTCCCAAACGTCTGTTGTTTCATCGCCGACAAATCGGCCTTGTGGCAAAGCTGGCATTGAAACACGGTAGTGATGGCTTAGACGCACGGGAACATAGGGGCGAGCTGGGCAGCGTCTTCCTCATGGCAAACGATCAGTTGGATCATGGCCTTCTCGAAGGAATATCTGTTGAGGGTGTCGATGCACGCGAGGCGTGCATCCGCCTAGTCACCGAGATGGTGGCAGTCCAGGAAGGGGCGTCCCCTGACATCTCCAATCTATTCACCCGCGGTCATCTCATGCTCACACGCTATGCGCAAGAGCTCGCTGCCGCGCACGACTTCGTCGACGTAGCAGGTGAATTCGAACGCAAAACAGGACTGTCACTTGTTGAGTTCGAGGCGATGGTGTTTGCTGTTCACTCACGTTTCGGAGCGGGTATGTCGAACCAAGTCGTCGCAAATCCCAATCTTCTACCGTTGAAGCGGGACGATTTTGCCCAGACTGCAGTCCCTCCAGAGAAGGTAGATGCCTTCATTAACTTCGTTTCAGTTTCACCGGACGAGCTGAAACAGGAGATCATCAGGTCGGACAATGGCGCCAACGATGTAACGCCGTTCCGCAAATATCCGATGATCCAGCACATCGACGCGCAAACGGGACTCGCCGCTGGGCAGCTCATGATCGACAACCTAGCCTTCCTGGAGAAGGCTCAGACCGGTCCGTACTGGGTGGCAAACGAAGATCATGGTGAAAATCTCCGCACCTTTTGGGGAGCCGTGTTCGAGGCATACGTCAGTGATCTGCTTAGGCGAGCATGCGATGGAACCGGAACGCGGTTCTTTCACGATCCGAGGCAGGCCGGTAAACCCGACGTTCAGATCTGCGATGGGCTCTTAGCGACCGAAGATTCCGTGGTTCTGATGGAGTACAAGGCCAGCATGTTTCGGGCCGACAGTAAATACCGTGGCGATAGAACGCGCCTCCTTAAAGAAATCGAGAAGAAGTGGGTGCGCAATGAGAAGGGAAGCAAAAAGGGTGTTGAACAGCTCGCAGCAGCCGTGCGACTTCTTTTCGATGGAGGCAGTCCTCAGTCAGTCTTCCCAGATGTGGACTGGAGCAAAGTAAAGAAGGTATATCTATGCCTCGTCACCCTTGATTCGCTTGGGGAAACGATCGGCATGTCTGCGCTCCTTAACACGTTTCTTTCGGAGACACTTGATCCTGCCCATTATCCGGACGATTTGATCAGCCCTCTACACTGTATGGACATTGCGAGTCTGGAACGCGCGACGGCACACTTCAGCACCACAACCATGCCTGAGATTCTTTCCCGTTGGCAACAATTGTCACCTGACCTCACCGCTTCGCTTTCAATGGTTGACCTCGGTGCTCCACAGCGCAACGCATGGATTCATTCCGAGTGGGAAGCTATCGGTCGTCAGATCGTGCCCATCGTTTTCCCAGATGCCGATATGGGTCAGTTCTTCGCTGGACTGCGACTGAGCTATGAACGGATGCTGACAGAGCTTTCTCAGGGAAGAGAAATCGCCAATTCGTAATCAAGGGCGCTGGCCCTCAAACGCGCACGGCCCCATCGGAGGGCGCATTAAGTGATCCGACCCATTCCGGAATATCGTGAATCACATCCGGCTTGTTCGGGTCGGTAGCCGGAAGTCTTAGTGCAAGTCGGCTTGTGGGCAGTTATACCTGCCTGTGGAACCTCGGCAATCCGGGACCCAAGCAGTCGTCATCGCTTTGACATAATAAGATAAAAAGCGTACAACAGGAAAAGATAATTTCCATGCAACAGAGAAAGCTAAGGGAACAACATGGCCACACCGTCGGAGAAACTAGCGCAGTCCTTGGAGGCCCTTGCCAAACTCCAGAGAGCGAACGGTGGCGTAGCGATTCGTGCAAGGGATATGTCTCGCACGCACAGGGAACGGCTGCTCGCTCAAGGCTTTCTCCAACCGGTTCTAAAGGGCTGGCTCATCCCGAGCCGCCCGGACGATGCCACGGGTGAGAGCACGGCCTGGTACGCCTCCTACTGGCAGTTCTGCGCGGTCTACCTCCGAGAGCGTTTCGGAACGGAATGGTGCCTCTCTCCCGAACAATCCTTGTCGCTCCATGCCGGCAGTTGGACCGTACCTCGCCAACTGATGGTGAGGGCGCCCAAAGCCCGGAATGCCGTCACCAAGCTCCCGCATGGCACTTCCCTCCTCGATCTTCGCTCTTCCCTGCCCGTAGCCGCTGATCGGCAGGTTGTGGACGGCCTGCAGGTCTTCTCGCCGGAGTCCGCCCTCGTCGAATGCTCTCCCAATTTCTTCTCCCACAACTCGACTGACGTTCGCGCTGTTCTATTGATGATCCGCGATGCCTCCGGCCTCCTGGCCCGACTACTGGCGGGAGGACACACCATCATTGCGGGGCGTCTGGCCGGAGCTTTCCGAAATATCGGGCACGATCGCATCGCGGACGACATTGTGAAGACGATGACTGCTGCTGGTTATGCGGTTCGGGAAAACGACCCATTCACCGATAGGCCGAATCTGGTTCTCCGCACCCGTGAAACATCCCCATATGTAAACCGAATACGACTGCTTTGGCTAAAGATGCGAGAGCCGATTATTGAGCGATTCCCCAAAGCACCGGGGACCCCGCGCAATATCGCAGCCTACTTGAAGCGTGTCAACGAAACCTATGTCACCGACGCTTACCACTCGCTGTCTATCGAAGGCTATCGGGTCACGGCAAACTTGATTGAGCGAGTCCGCGCTGGCTCATGGAACCCTGAGACGAATGAAGGCGACCGCGAGCAGCGGAACGCGATGGCGGCGCGTGGATACTGGCTGGCGTTCCAATCCGTGCAGGAAGGCGTTGGACGGGTTCTGCGTGGCGATAATCCGGGGCAGGTCACGGATGAAGAACACGGCGCTTGGTACCGGGAACTCTTCGCGCCGAGCGTCGCATCTGGCATCTTGAAGCCCGCAGACCTTGCCGGGTATCGCAACAGCCAGGTCTACATTCGGAAGTCCATGCACGTCCCTCTCAACCGCGATGCGGTGCGTGACGCCATGCCAGCGTTTTTCGATCTCCTCCGCGAAGAAACTCATCCCGCCGTGAGGGTCGTACTGGGTCATTTCCTCTTCGTCTATATTCATCCCTACATGGACGGAAACGGTCGCATTGGGCGTTTTCTGATGAACGTGATGCTGGCATCTGGTGGATACCCCTGGACGGTCATACCTGTTGGGGATCGCAACGCATACATGAGCGCCCTCGAACGTGCGAGTGTCAGAGAAGACATTGTTCCCTTCACCGACTTCGTTGCGGGCCTCGTGCGTAAGGGTCTCGCGGGAGAGCCCTTGCCGGCTGTGCCGAAGTCTTCCTGATGACTACCCCTGCGCAACCGGGCGCTTGCTCTGTCAATATAGTTCCATTATTGAATGATATTGACATGCTCAGATCGCTCAGTGAGGACTCCCTGATGATGCACTCATTGAGTGCCCACGACAGGTCCCAATATGATGAAGCGCGTTTTATCGGTATCAATCCAGGGAGAAATCCGATGCTTCTTAGCTCCGCCTCTCATCCCTGGACCATAAACTCATCCGGCATTTGCAACCTCTCTGCGAGGTTCAAGCAGTACTCGTTCTCAGGGTCGCGCTGGAGGCCCAATCGAACGAGTTCTTTAGCCCGCTCGGTTTCATGCAGCGCAAGGTAGACCCATGCTGCCCTGGAAAAATCTGTCGCATTCGCTTCGCCTGAATTCTGTTCGAAAAGCTGTAATAGCCGTTGCGCTAGGATCTGCCTTTCGTCGCCCGCGATATAGAGCGCCTGCTGCCTGAAGACGCCGTTCCAGCGATTCAATCCATCGCTGATTTCTCTGATCGTTGTGCCGTGAAGCGAGCACAATTCAACAATCGCGTGTATTTCACCTATCCAATCCTTAGTGGCATGACATAAATCGGCGATCCGTGACCACGCAAACCGAGCTTCCTCCGTTTTGCCAATATCCTCAAGATATCTTCGCCAGTAGGCTTTGGCCTTTTCTGGACCATCCTCTAGGGTCGATTCCTCATTGAGGCGTGCCAGCAGCGTCCAGCCTCGTGCATATCTTTGGGCGAGGAACTCCATCATCGGCAGGTGAGTTTCTATCGCCGAAGGGTCCTTTGCCGCTTTTTCCGCTACTGACCGGAAGAACCGATCAATTCGCCAAGATATTCCCGTGGCTGCATCTGCCTTTTGGCCCGTTCCGAAGTTCAACAACAACGCAGTGTTCGCTTGCACCGCAGTAATCATCGGACTCGCCCTCAACTTCCTCCTGCCGAATACGGATGCCGCAAGCGGGACCGACAAAATCATCTCATTGTCCTCGGTGGCGACGGCCTCTTCGATAAAGGAAGTACGAATCAATTCATCTATGGCATCTTCCACATCTATTCTCTCGTTTGCAGGTCGCAGCATGACCGCTTCCAACGCGATCCGTGGGATTGTTGATCTCCAGTTGCACATCGTTAGGAAAACCTGCTTTGCCGCTGGCGACAGCGACGAGTAAGTTCGTTCGAATAGTGCGTCAAGTATTTTATCTTTGGTTGCGACGATGCGTTGGACCTTAGGCAAAGTTTTGGCTTTTGCGACTTCGCCTAGAAGTATCTTGATAATGTACGGATGGCCGTCAGACTCACGTATTAGTTGGGTTCGGTACTCGGGCGTCAAACTCTGCCTGATCCCAAGATTGCCCGCAACAACGTCGATCAACTGTTCGGATTCTTCCTCGGTCATTCCTGTCACCTCCACGGGAAAGTCTGCCTTGAAGTCACGAGACCGAGTGGTAATGAGAATCTTGTTAGGTAGTCGAATATGGGCGTCTAGGAACGCGTAGAGATCGCCCGGACCCCGTACCGTTTCGAAGTTATCGAAAGCAAATAATATGGGGAAACCAAACGGACTCCCCGTGAGGGCGCTGCCGAGATGCGAAACCGGATCAAATCCCTTCGTCTTAGCCTCCGGTGAGTCCGTTAGGCGAACGAATTCCTTAGCCATATCCTTCAGCGAAAGAACATCGGCAGATACGAGTTTTGGGCCCTCCGGCAGAAGATCAATGTCCCTTGCGCTAAGCCAAATAATCGCGCCAAATCTCTCCATTTCTTCAACTTCATGCAAAACTGACAGAGCAAGAGCGGTCTTGCCAATGCCTCCCCGTCCAACCAGCGTGACTATGGGGTGACGATCATCGAGGAGGCGCTCCCGCAAATCTCGCTGGAGCGCGATACGGTCGACGTATCCATTGGGTGTTGGGGGAACATTCCCGAATACATTGCCTTGAGCATCGAGTTGTCCAAGCCCGTGGGTTTCGCTTTTGGGCAATGCCGTTGCCGGCGCTGAGTAACGCGTGGAATCACCGTTTCTCGTGCTATCGGTCAGATATGAAATCAGCTCGTATTTTGTGTCGGTGAAAGCACCATTTGGGAGGAAGAAATCAGTTGCATCGGCATCTGATTCGAGCAAATCCACCCGACATGGAGAACCCGCTTGAATATATATTCCGTCTTGAAGCGATTTTAGGTCGTCAGGAATTCTGGAGCCCTTGAGGGTTCCGAACTGCGCATCAGTTTCGGAAAGTCTAGTAACGCGATATTTTCCCGAAAGATTCCTGTGGAGATAGGCCCACTCTCTCTGAAATAGTGCGAAATTATCGGAAAGTAATCTGATCGACCTCTCTAACGGTGGGCAGAGCTGACTACACAACGACGGGCTTGTCGCGCCGTGCGCCCTGGTCCTATTGCGAAGCTCCGTAAAGTGAAGGAACCATCGCTTTCCTTCCAACTTGAAAGGAAAGCCCTCGCGCTGGCTATCAAGCAGCCGGAGGCACGAATCGAGCTGAACTACTGCTTCGTGCTGCCATTCCCCATTGCTGCATTTCTGAGTGAGTTCCCGTTGTTCGGTCTTGGCCTCAGGCGGTAAACACTGCGATGCGGTGCCGCTGAGAATCTCATCGAGTACGGAGTACCACTCGCCGATTCCGTCAGCTCGAACTAGACGGTGGCTCAGTCGATACCGGTGCCTGTCGACGTCATCACAAAGCGCCGCTACCAATCCAGCGCACGTCAACTTCACAAGCTGCTCTGCTGCATACATCAGGTGCAAAAAAAGCGCGGTATCGGAGTCCTGCCGGGCGATCTCCACCCTTTCCCACATACGTTGTATTGGAATCAACATCGCTTAGCCTCGACAGATGGGAACGATCCAACTATACTCCGCGGCATGAAACTGTTCCCGGGAAGCCAGGCTCCTGCCTACGTATCGCGACGCAGCGCAATCTCGACTCGTGCATACAGGCCGAGCACCGAGGCGATCTAACGCCAAACGAGAAGTTTGCCCAACAATCGGTGCGCACGTTCAACAGGTAGCAGCAACCCCATAACGCCGTCGGTTTCCGCGCTTCTGGTTAAACCATCTTTCACGTCAAGCGTTGCCCCCGTGCGACCGGACGAACCGGTCGCACGAAGGTTGCGGTGAGGAGTGGGAGAGTGGCGATGTTGTCGGGCTGTGACTGCGCCTGGACGACCAACTTGATGCGGGTGCCGGTCTGGAGGGGCTTGGCGAAGTGGCCCTGCTTGCCGAAGGCGACGACGTTGTAGTGAAAGGCCTGGAGGTTGCGGTCGGAGATGATGGCGACTCCGAAGGCGGTGTACTTGCGGCCGTTCTTGGAGATGCGGCTGGTGGCTGAGTTGCTGACGGTGCCGAAGAGGGTGATGGTCTGTTGAGTCTGCATGGTGTTTCTCCTTTTTGCCCGGTCAATCGGGACACATCCCAAAGGGCGCGGAGGTGGCTGCTCCCAAGTCGCGGCGTAGCCGCGTTGCCAAGAGAAGAAGTTTTTGGAAAGGGACCCGGAGCTTGCGAGGGGGGAGGAGTCCAACACCCGAAGGGCGCGGACGCGAGTTCTGAACGCAGAGCCGCAGGGCGCAGCTTTTACACCGGAGCGGTGGCCGAGTGAACGTGCAAACAGGAGATCGTGCAGTCTATTTCACGCCTGATCGTCCGTCAGAAAACAGATCACAAGTGCGCCAGTCGCAGCTATACAGCTTCTCTATTCGCTGTGTACGCACCGAATGCAACTGCCGTGGACTACTGCTAAGTCTTAGGCTTTCGCCAGCAAGTCTACGAAGGCACGGAACCGCGATTCAATCTCCGTGGCTGAAGTAGTCGAGTAGCCAAGATTCTTAGCCAACGCCTCAAGCTCAGGTCGCCACTCCGTTGCGATCTGAACGGTTGGCGGAAAAGCGTGGGTGGCGCGTTCAGCGAACACGCCCTCAGCGGCCTCTCGTACTGCCCTTACGTCCAAGTTGCCCAGCAGTTGGATCAAGAGAATATCGAGAACGTCGCGGGCACGGCCCGCCGAGTACGGCCCGGTGCAAGCGTGGAGCTTTTGGGCAATCTGCTCACTCAGATTGAGACACCGAACCGCTGACGGAACGCGCAATCCCATCGCGGCAACTCCCCGGATCGTAGGCACCACAAGTTCTACTTCACCCCGGCCCGATGGTCCCAGATCAACGTCAATGGTCTGCCATGCGCGGGTTCGGTATCGGATGGCCAGTTCGAGCCTCACGGCGTCCACCTTGTCCATGTTCAACGGCTTCCCTTTCAGGAGAAAGGTGAAGTCGTCGAAGCCTAGCGCCACGGCATCCTGAAATACCCGCAACCGCTTCGTCCGTTCGACCGGCACACCGATGTCGATGTCTTTGGTGGCGCGTGCTCCCTCCGCAAACCTGAGTTCAAGGGCAACGCCGCCTTTTAGGTCGTAGCTGTCCAGGATGCCTTCGGTCACCGCCCGTTCCAAAACACCGCATAGCGCCAGAAACGAAACCCAGCGCCGAAGACGCTCCTGCGCCAAGCCCTGCTCTTTGGCGACTCGGGCCAATGTCTTTTCGAGGCGTTCAACTGGTCGCGGCTTCATACACCTTCACCTGGCTTCCGTTCGTTGATGGTGAAGATGCAAGCGAAGTCTGTGAAATGGATCTCCGAAGGCTGCTTGCCTCAGCACTGTTGAGCAGCCCCTCGCGGACAGCATCGCTGACGGACTGCCGGGCAACGTCGATTTTGTGTGTCGTCGAGAGAACATCCATGATGCTGCGGCTCACCGTCGTAATGGGCAGTCCCTCATGCTCTCCGATGTCTTGGGAAGAGAGATTGGCTCTATGGATCGCTACCCACTCCGGGCACTTCCGACGCAGCCTTGCCGACGTGGGAACCGTAAGGTTCACACGCGATGGATTCGCGTCAGAGATTCCATAGAGAAGCAATGCGGTCTCGTGTGAGAGGGCGATGCGCTCTGGTCCCTGGCTGGCCTTCGCCCACAGCACGGCCTCGCGGTACTGAGCGAGACGGTCTGCTGGATAATGAGCAATCCGGTAGACGCCCCTTGTCATACGTTCCAATCGGCCACGTTGCGCCAGACGAACCAAGACAGAATCTTGAATGCCGGCGGCGCGCGCCTCTTTCGACGTGAGCAGCCCATCATGCTCTTCGGCGAGTGCAAACAGTTCGTCCATGCGGGTGCGCGGCATTCATTGATCTTGCTCCCAATGCGCTCGCCCTGTCAATATAGTTCCATTATTGAATGATACTGACATATGTAGTCATAGAGCACTTCTTCTACCTCACCCAGAAACACCACTCCCCACTCCCGCTATAACGCCATGAGGCGCTCCATTGAGAATTCGTGGAAGAACGCCTGCTTCGCTTTGTCGAAATCGTAGCTCTCTAGGTGGTCGCCAATCTCGCGTGCTGCACTGAGCAGAGCACCGAGGTCATACACATTCTTGAATTCCCCAACGTCGAAGACCTCATGATTTTCGTCAAGGATGACCATGTGTAAGTGAGTTTGGCGCGAGGCATCCTCTATTACCTGAGAGATACCAGGTGGCAGGAACGGACTGAGCAGTAATTCATAGCTTGCATAAGGGGTATGACTAACGATGGGCGGAAACCACCATATCATGAAGATCATAGGGCCCGCACTCGTACGGACCACACCTGATTTTATGTTCAAAGTGAACGGGCCGAACTCTCTCAACTCGCTCATGAACTTTCGTTCTTCTCGTAGGATCAGCACCGCTTCCGGGCCTACTTCAGGCATCAGCGTTAATGTGTTCAGGTGAACTCCAGATGGCGCCGCATTCGGCCAATCAGCACATTCGAAGTGCCATGTCTGTCCCTTCGGGAAAGCATTATTCCGCACAATCATTCCTCGGTGCTACAAACTGATTTCTGTCACGCAGAATCAGATGTGTCCATTTTTCGAGAACAGTCGCAAGTATATCGCGTGCACCGACGGCAACGCATACATGAGCGCCCTCGAACGTGCGAGCGTCGGAGAAGACATTGTTCCCTTCGCCGACTTCGTTGCGGGCCTCGTGCGTAAGGGTCTCGCGGGAGAGCCCTTGCCGGCTGTGCCGAAGTCTTCCTGATGACTACCCCGCGCAACCGGACGCTCGCTCTGTCAATATAGTTCCATTCTTGAATGATATTGACATACTCAGATTGCTCAGTGATTGACTCGGCGATTTGCACCATTCCAGAGTTGCACCCGGGCCCTAGCGGGTTTCTCGGCACCTATCCTGCTTCGCGTCGAACTGTGCAGCTCCGAGTAAGCTATATGATCCGACGAAGAGGAACGACGAATGAGCACGAAACCCGCGGTCAACGCCCTGTGTCCATGCGGATCGGGCAAAAAGTTCAAGAAATGCTGCGGGGAGCCATCGCGTCAAATCACCGATTACTTTCATGGTGCGATGGCTCTTGAAAACGCAGGACTCAAACCAACACCCAATTTGAGCGCAGGAAGCGCCCCGTGGCTGGTGGACTCAGGGCTGCCTTGTCCATGCGGAAGCACGAAGTTATATCGGGAATGCTGCAGGCCCGTCATCGCAATACATAAGGATACTTTGAGCAAGGATGCTTCCCAACGGCTAGGCGACGGAGACATCGCTCAGGCTGAATCGCTCTACAGGGCGAATCTGGTGCAGTACCTGGAATGGATTTACGCGCATACGTTGCCATTTGCCAGAGCAAAAATCCCGGTCATTCTTCAGATGGTCCAAGTGGATATGGAAGCCCTAACCGAGTTCGCCGGCACGATTGCGCATTGCCTCTATGCTTTGGGTAGGGAAAAGGAGATTCCGGCCTTTTTGGATCATGTTGAGTCCGTAGTTCCTCTTGCAGGCTACGAAAAGCATGCCGCGTATTTACGAGGCCTGTGGTTGTATATAGGACTCAAGGACAAGAATGGTGCAATCCGAGAGTTAAAGAGGCTGGGTAACATTCTCGACTATCCGCGGCGCGAGGCGTGGGAACTCTACCTCGACGTTGCCGGTTCTGATCTAACGGAAAGGCAAAAGATCACAATGGCTGAGCACATCGTTGCCGAAGCAGATGGTGACGAGCATGTGAGGGTGCAATATACAGTCCTCAAGGCGATTGCGCTTGTCCAGATCGGCGAGGCTGACTCGGGTCGGAAGGAATTCGAAGAGCTCCTTGAAGTCGTAAAATCTCCGTCTCGGGTTGAGACATCCGACGAACTCTCGACAGAATGGCAGATCGCAAGGGCATGGTCAATCTACGGGGAACTTTATTCCAACGCCAACGCTCTTCTGAAAGCGGAAGAGTCGCTGCTACGGGTTCCTGAGACCATGCTGAAACCTGCTGGCAAAGCGGCATTGCAGAGGGACTTGGGATGGGTATTGAGGGGCCAGGGGCGCTACTGTGATGCCGCAGAAGCATTCGAGCGTTCTTTGGGATACGAGGATACGCAAGTCGGCAGGGTTAATCTTATCCATGCGCTCGCACTTTGCGGCAGAATCGACGAGGCGCGTCCCCTCCTTCAGAGCTTAGACCCGACAGCGATTGCGTCCAATCTGCAGCTCGAATGCTTCGCTGCCCAGGGATCTCTTGCGATCGCTTCGAACGATGCCGCTCTTGCGACCCAAGCCATCAGCGGTCTCCGAGCAATTACGTTAGAAACTCCGTTTTGGGAAGCACAACGAAATCAGCTCATTGTTCAGATGCTGGATTTCGTCCACAGGCCCGACTCCACCCCAAAGACGGAACGTCAGGGCGCAATCGTTAAGATTTTGGTCTTTATGAATGACGTGCTCGAACTCAAGCCCAATTTCTTTGGGATCGGCGTGAACATCAATAAACTGATCGAGAAGCTCGCGAAAAGCGACCGGTAACAGGAAATCGGCTTGTGCCCGCCAATTTTTCTCGGCGCAGTCCTTGGTTGGCAATATCAGGCAAATGCACGTTTCCAGCGTCCATCTTCGTGGGGAGACGATGACCTATTGCGTCCCTTCGGCGTGTAAACTTTCCTTCATGCCCCAGTTCAAGATTGTGGAAGTGCGAGAGTGCGATCCTGTCTTGTGGTTAGCTACCTGGGCGGCCGAGTATGGCGGTTCAGCCGGTTTTGATGAGGACGAATACGCCCAGTTGATTGATCTCGCGCGGCAAAATAGCACACCCGTGGGGTATTTCGAACGAGTTGGCCGATGGAAGGATTCTGCTAATACCAATGGCCGATGGAAACCAAACGTGGCGTCCGTCGCATACGTCATTTGGCTGCAGGCGGAGGCTGAACAGCCGTGCTGCCCGGCGGACGAGCAAGCAGTGAGCTTCTTAGACGGTTGGTCAAGCAGAACGTATGAGGACATATTCTCAGCAAAACGGGTCAATAAGCGATTTGGGCTTTCGCGCGCTACTACGTTGCTTCATTTTATTAGCGGGGGAAGGTTCCCAATCTACGACAGCAATGTGATTGAAGCCTCGGTGGTCACCGCAAAACCGGCCATACGTGGTCACTTCAAAACCGGCCATAGGGATTGGCCTAAGACGTGATTGTTTTACCCTGCCGCATAGTGTTTAGGCAAGCGTGGTTTGAGTTGTTGAAGTTGAGCCTGATGCTCAAGACTGCGGGGCGCGTGTTACGGTTGTAGTCGCTCCGCCGGGGTCGCGCCTTGCGGAGTGATCCAGGGCCGATGACACGGGGCTGGCTCCGAAGGAATCGGTGATCGAGACCCTCTGCGGCTTGCCTGATGGGCTGGCTGGCGGAGGGTTTCGTGTTTCTCCCATGATTCCTAGGGAGAGCCTCCGTCGTGGGAGGCCTCTGGATCGGAAATCGCGACGCCGCCGGGCGCTTTTTGCCCGGCATCCTTATTGCTTTTGCTTTTCTCATTGGCTGTCTCCAGGACTGCTGGTTTTAGTTCTCCAGCTGCGCGGGCCGCACTTGAGGACGTGTCCGTGATGGAGCAGTCGGTCCAACATCGCGGTGACAGCGGCGCTGTCACCGAGCAGTTTGCCCCAGTCGTCTACGGGTCTGTTGGATGTGAGAAGGGTGCTCGCACGTTCGTAACGGCGCATGATGATCTCCAGTAGTTCTTCGGCGGCGGTCAGCGGCAGCTTGCGCATTCCCAGGTCGTCGATGATCAGAAGCGGCACGGTGGTCAACTGCTCCATCAGTTCTTTGCGCTTTCCATCGAGCGCAGCATCGGCCAGATCCTCCAGCAGTGCGTGGGCTTCGCGATACAACACACGGTAGCCCTGCTGGATGACAGCGTGTCCGATGGCTTGTGCGCAGTGACTCTTGCCGCTGCCAGGCGGGCCAAGGAACAGGGCATCTTCGCGCTTTCCGACCCAGTTCGCTGTTGCGAGTTCAAAGACCAGATTGCGATTCATCCGGGCGTTGAACTGGAAGTCGAAGTTGTCGAGGCGCTTGTCGACGTCGCGGAACTGCGCTTGTTTGTGCCGTCTCTCCAGAAGTCGCTTGCTGCGGCAAGCCAGTTCATCAGAGACCAGCGTGGAGATCATGTCGATGGGTGCCATGTTCTCCGATTGCGCTTGCAAAAGGCGGGTTTCCATCACTGCGGCCATGCCGCTCAGGCGCAGTTGCACCAGGGAACGATTGAGTTCGATCAGGTTCATGGATTGGGTTCCTCGAATTGGATTCGTTGTTGGATCAGGTCGCGATACTGGGTAAGTTCGCGGATGAGTGGATCGACTTGGCGCAGGCTCAGAGGAGCCTGCGGGCTACGCTCCAGATAGCGGCGCACGAAGCGGTACTCGGGCACGCGCAACTCCAGGGCCGCCGCGCAGGCATCGTCCGAAGCCGCGCTGCCATAGTGCTTGACCAGTTGGAGAACGCCCTGGATGCGGCGCGTTCCGAGTTCGCCCTGGCGAGCATGGATGGCGTCCGAGACAGCACCGATGTTGGGTCCTGCCTTGTGGGCGCGGGCCAGCAGTTGAAGCAACTGCGGCGGCGTGCGACGCGGGCGATCCGCATCGCGGATGCGGTGTCCGCCACGCTTGCCGCTCAGATGCTCGCGCATCAACTCACCGGTCTTGGGATCAAGCAGGCGCACGAACATCGAGTCCCACTGCACATGCACCTGACGCCCGATCCAGCCCGGCGGCGCTCCGTAGTAGGCCGCTTCAACCTCGATGCAACCATCCAGGTGCACCGTGCGCACGCCATACTGGTAGTAGCGGAACGGCTCCAGCGGCAGCGCTTGCAAAAAGGGCTTCTCCTCGGCGAACATCGCCGCCACCTGCCGCTTGGTGCGGCCGTGGATGCGCTTATCGGCCCAGTGCTCTTCCCAGTGGTCCAGGTACGCCTGCGCCTCTTCCAGGCTCTCGAACTTCTTGCCCTTCAGGGGCGTCTTCTGCGTATGGCCGACGCCGGATTCGACCTTTCCTTTTCGATCCGGATCGCGCACTTTGCACGGCAGTGCCGTCACGCCGTAGTGCGCCAGAACATCGCGATAGAGGGGATTCAGACGCGGATCGTAGATGTCGGGAGACAACACGCCTTCACGCAGGTTGTCCGAGACCGCAACTCGTGTCGAACCGCCAAGCCGGCGAAAAGCTTTCTCGTGCAGCTCGGCCCACACCCGCGCACTAGACCGGAAGGCCAGTAGACGAACACACTTGCGACTGAAGCCCAGCGTCATAACAAACAGCCGCGTGCGACGGTATTTGCCCGTATCCGGATCGCGCACCATCGGCCCAGTGCCGTAATCCACCTGGCACTCTTCCCCTGGCCTGGTCTCGATGATCACACGAGCTTCCGGCGATACTGCCCCGCGCAGCTTGCGCACGAAACGCTTGACGCTCTGGTAGCCGCCCGTGAAACCGTGCGTATCGACCAGATCCTGGAAGATACCCATCGCGTTGCGGCCCCGCAACAGCTCCAGCTCGATCATCTCGCGGTATGGCTCACTGGCTCCGGCCGTCCGCTTGCCATCTTGCGCCGGCGGTGTCCCCAAGGACAAAAAGCCGGTGGTCACTTCTATGGCCGGTTTTGAATTATCGGCTGGTCTGCAACCGGAAAAGCCGGTGATCACCTCTATGGCTGGCTTTGCCGGAGAACCGTGTCCCCAGCCTCCCGGCGTGCGTAATGCTATCCCGGCCAACCGCAAGTAACCGCCAGCCGTCTCACGACGGACTCCCGTCGCCTCCTCGATCCGCCGCAAGGACCAACCAAGACGCCCCAGCGCGATCACCTGTTCCTGCTTCGACTTTTCCAAGACATTACCCATGCCAACAGAGGCTAATTTCTCCGTCGGAGCTAATGTCCTAGACCGTTTCTCTATGGCCGGTTTTGAGGTGACCCTCTATGGCCGGATTTGGGTGACCCCCAAGGATTGAAGCGATGCGGCGACTGTATGGAGTCAGTCCGTCGTACACAGCAAACTACTATTGGAATACTTTCTACCCGCAGTTTCAGGAGCTCGCTTTCGAGTGTAAGACAGATGATTTACGCAGATTGGATAAAGCACTTTTCAGCTACGGAGCCACGAGATTGTTTGTCTGAAGTTCGATAATTTCTACCAAGAGACGGAGCAGCTATGAAAGAACCTGCGGTCTGGGGTATTCACGCCGGAAGAACGGGAGATGCCGATTCGCTATTTCTTAAGAACAACGTTGTTGCGGTCGGCTGGCACGAGATGGGCGACCTATCTAAAATCGCCTGCGACCGTGAGGCCTACAAACTCGCTGTTGTGAAGGCTTATCCCAATGCGAAGCCCGGTGCGGTCCCGAACTATGCCGGTCAACTCCTGCGATTTGCTTGCGAAATGCAAACGGGCGACCTCGTGCTCTATCCATCCAAGCAGGATCGGATGGTTCACTTCGGTCAAGTGCAGGGCGGATATTCCTATGAAACTAAGAATTCGCCGGGATATCCTAACCAGCGCCCCGTGAAATGGATCAAAGCAGTGCCGCGGACCCAATTCACTCAGGGAGCGCTTTACGAACTCGGGTCAGCAATGAGTCTCTTCCTGGTCAAAACCTACGCTGACGAGTACCGGGAGGCGCTTGCTGGCGGTTTAGTTGAAGAGCCGGTCAGTCAGGATGAGACCGTGGGTATCGTGGCAGAAGAGATTGAAGAAAACACTCGAGACTTCGTCTTGAAAACGCTGGCGCAGGAACTGAAAGGCCATCCCCTATCGCACTTTGTAGCGAACCTCCTACGAACAATGGGGTATCGGACTCGCGTCTCACCTGAAGGCCCCGACGGTGGAATAGACATAATTGCTCACAAGGACGAATTGGGATTTGAGCCTCCTATCATCAAAGTCCAGGTTAAGAGTGGCGACAAGGGGGCGGTCGGCGACCCCGTTGTTTCGGCACTCTACGGAAAAGTAGGCCACGGGGAATTTGGAATGATCGTGACGCTGGGGACATTCACGACTCAAGCAACAAATTTCGCCAAAAGCAAGAGCAATCTGCGACTCATTAGCGGAACCGCACTGGTTGACCTAATCCTGACTCACTATGAGGAGTTTGATTCCAGCTACAAGGGCATGTTGCCTCTACGTCGCATCTACGTGCCAGAACCGTTGAGTTCCAAAGAGTAGTCAGATTCGAGTTTGCGCCAACAGTCCTTTGCACTCGCCGAGCACCGAGGCGGTTTAACGCCAAAGGAAAAGTTGGGTCAACAATCGGTACGCACGTTCAACAGGTAGCGGCAAAACCCATAACGCCGTCGGTTTCCGCGCTTCTGGTTAGACCATCATCCGGGTCAAGCGTTGCCTCCCCGTGCAACCGGACGAACCGGTCGCACGAAGGTTGCGGTGAGGAGTGGGAGAGTGGCGATGTTGTCTGGCTGGGACTGTGCCTGGACGACTAGCTTGATGCGGGTGCCGGTCTGGAGAGGCTTGGCGAAGTGGCCCTGCTTGCCAAAGGCGACGACGTTGTAGTGAAAGGCCTGGAGGTTGCGGTCGGAGATGATGGCGACTCCGAAGGCGGTGTACTTGCGGCCCTTCTTGGAGATGC
>Ga0364857_10061_pt1 | contig 31150 bp, 20 predicted proteins | sample SorcelAu500001C6_2_FD_206910 | JGI IMG/M metagenome (GOLD analysis project Ga0364857, IMG submission 206910) | Enriched cells from Trout Bog Lake Hypolimnion, Wisconsin, USA - BchlTB.Aug20.5000.01 .C6 | ecosystem: Environmental > Aquatic > Freshwater > Lake > Hypolimnion/Profundal zone | place... | reverse complement strand
TATGAAAAAAATATTACCTTTTATTGTTGCAATACTAATATCGAATACCCTATTCGCCCAGTTGCCACTGACGAATCTTTTGGCTTGGTATCCGTTTTGTGATAATTATAATGACCAAAGTGCTGCAGGCCTGTACCCACTTACTGGTTCCGGTACTACTTTTACAGCAGACCGATTTACAGACGCCCAGGGTGCTGTGCGGTTTGATGGCGCAAGTTCCGCTTATTTCCCTGTTCCTTTTTTTAATGCAATTAGTTTTTCATCTGCCGATTTCACTTATTCATGCTGGATATACCCTGTAGGCGCACAGTCTTCAATAATTTGGTATGATGGTAATCCTCAGTTAAATGGTTATGGGATATACATGAATAATGGTACACTTGGTACTGCAGGAGTTAATGTTGAGGTTGTTTTTGGTGGTGGCATTGGGGCATGGGCAAGTACGCCTGTTACCTTGAGCGCATGGCATCACCTGTTGTTAACAAAGAATGGGGGAGGATACTCTTTTTATGTGGATGGAGTGGCTACAGGCTTTATTCCGGTCACCGCTTTTACTACTCCCACAACTGGTCAATTCACAGTTGGACAAGACTATACCACAGGCAATAGCGCATTCAACGGTGATATTGATGACATAGCGGTTTACAGTGCTCTTTTATCTTCGGCTCAAATTGCAGCGGTAAATACTTTTAATCCTGATGTTGCCCCTTTTAATTTTGGCAACTCAGGTAGCGATACTACCGTATGTAGCGCCACTATGATATTAAATCCTTCTGAGCCATCTGATACCAGCTTTTCCTATTTATGGAGTACCGGAGCTACTACGACGTCTATTACAGTAACTCCTCCTGCGTCACCGGGTACAAATTATTCTTTGACTATCACTCAGGCTTATGGATGTAGCACCACGGAAAGCATTGACGTATCACATTTGAATGTCAGTGTTGACATTGGTCCGCGCAATACAACTTTTTGTACTGATAGTTCAATCACATTAAGTGCACAGGCGGGTGTTGGAGAAACGTATTTATGGAGTACCGGGGCTACTTCACAATCAATTACAGTAGGCACGTCAGGGCCCGGACTGTATACTTATTGGGTTACTGTTGACAGTGCTGGTGGTTGTACCGGTACTGACACCACGACCATTACAGTAGATTCTGCAGTTATTGTAAAACTTGGTCCGGATACATCTTCATGTAACGGATTGCCAATAATAATCTATTCATCTTATGGGCATCCGGGCCCTGTAACTTACCAGTGGGGATGGGAAAATCTGGGAACTATAATTCCGGGTGTCACGACATTACAGACTTATACAGTTACTACAAGTGGTACTTATTATCTTACAGAAACTATTGGTGGGTGTACTGGTTCCGATACACAGCAAGTGAATATTGTGTTTGATACATTATCAATAATCACACCTGATACTGCAATTTGTAAAGGTGGTTCTGTTCAGGTAAGAGGTGCAGGTAATCCGTCTGCAACTTTTCAGTGGACTCCAACGGCTGGTATGTCATCGGCAAATAGTGTAAATCCGATAATTACCCCGGATACTTCAGCATGGTATACAGTTACCGCTTCTCTAGTTACTTGTTCGGCAAAAGACTCCTTGTATATTGATGTTCAGCCCAAACCAACTGTTTACATCGGGGGAAACAGATCTGTCTGTAAAGGAGATACAATACACATCACCGCTACTGTTACACCCTCATGGTACACGCATTATATTTACAATTGGTCTCCCGGAACTAACTTAGACAATTCCGGCACTACAGCGGGTGATTCTGTTGTTAATACTGTTGTATTTACAGCGGGTGATTCAACTGATCTGATTATCATTGTAAAGACACCCCTAGATAGCACAGGCAGATTTTGCAGAGCTGTAGATTCGGCTGAAATTATGGTACATACCCCGCATAAAACTGTTTTAAGAGATACTTCTATTTGTCCCGGTGATTCACTTATTTTGAATCCTGATCCTATTGCCAAGGATAAGTATGCATGGCACCCGGGTGTTTATTTGAATGATTCTAATGCTATACAGCCTGTTGCAAAACCTATTACGACAACATATTATCTGGCTCAGAGTACTGATCAGTTCGGATGTTTTGATACAGCAACTGAAAATATTACTGTTTATCCCGGAGCCATAATTGACCTTGGAGATTCAGTTTCATTATATCCGGGTGAAACATACCAGATATCGCCGCAAACTAATTGCGTTTATTTCTCATGGAAACCACCATTGGGGCTCAGTGATACAGGTATCGCAAATCCTATTGCATCTCCATCAGTGAATACTAAATATATAGTTCGGGCAACTACTGAATGGGGTTGTGTTGTTAATGATTCCATTGATATTAATATTGATGCTACATCAATTGTTGCAGTACCTAACGCATTTACTCCCGGAGGAAGTGTAAATAATTACCTGTATATATTGAAGAGAGGCATTGTGACTTTAAATTACTTCCGCATTTTCAATCGTTGGGGTAATAAAGTTTACGAAAGCAGTAATATACAGGCTGGCTGGGATGGTACATTTAATGGCAAACCACAGCCATTTGATGTTTATGTTTATGATTTGCAAGCTGTGACGAATGAGGGCGTGATCTTTCAAAAAACAGGAAATGTTACTTTGATCAGGTAACACAACTAACGTTCATTCTTTTGTAGTTTATTGAACATATTATATGATTTTAAGGTGTTGGTTATTTTAAATTTGGAGTGGAGCAGGATCGAAAAAAAGATTTTTTGTTTTCCCTGCCAAATTTATTACCCATTTGCTGATCGTACTTTATGATTTACTGACCTCAAGGAGGTATCTATTGTTGGCAATATTTGAAAGCGTTAATATTTATTTTAAGAGATGAACAAAATCTTATACCCTACCATACTATTCCTTTTCTTAAGTTTTAGTGCTTTAGCGCAAACACCCATATGGGGGTTTGGTCTTGGAGGGCCAAATAATGATTTTAGTAGAGCTTGTCGTGTTTCAGCAAATGGGAATGTGTTAGTAACAGGCTCTTTCTACGGTACAATGAATTTAAATCCGAATGGTACTGCTTATAATGTTACCAGCAATGGTTTGAATGATATTTTTCTTGCCTGCTATTCACCAGGCGGCATTTTATTATGGGGCTTTAATATTGGAGGTCCTAATAGTGACGGTGGGTATAACGTAACTACCGATGTTTTCAATAACGTATATATTTCAGGTTTTTTTCAGGGAGGTGCAAATTTCAATCCGTTGGGTGTACCCGATATCCTGCCTTATGCAGGAGGCTTAGGATCTACAACTGAAGGAGATGGATTCATTGCTAAATATTCTTCCACAGGTGTATTTCAATGGGCTCATGATCTTGGTGGGCCAACAGTCTATGACTATAATGAGGCGCTTGGAACAGATGCTTTGGGTGACGTATATGTAGGAGGTGTATTTAACACCTCTATGACGATATCTTCATCAATCACTTTTAGTGATGCTGCTGCAGGCACAGCTTACCTGATAAAATACGATCCAACCGGCAACATAGTATGGGGACATAATTTCGGGGAACTTAGTACCGGTGGCGATGTTGATTGTATACCACGTTCAATGCAAGTAGATGGAGAGTATATTTACGTTTGCGGCTTTTTTCAGGGTACTGCTAATTTTTGGACCTGGGGTACACCCACATTTCTTACAGCTACTGGCGGAGGTGTTGGTATTACCAGTGATGACGCATTTTTGGCGAAGTATGACACTGCAGGTAATCTCGTGTTTGTGAAGCAGATAGGCGGTACAGGTACTGATGACGAAATGGAAGGCCTTGTATTAGACGCCTCGGATAATATATACGTTAACGGCTTTACCAACAGTCCAAGCGTCACTTTTGATTTCGGCACGTCAAGTACATCGACGGTAACCGCACCTGGTGGCGGGGCCGATTATAATATTATGATGGCTAAGTATAGCAGTACCGGCGCATATCAATGGGGGCATGTTTTCGGTAACAATGCCGGGAATAACATGGGAAGAACTATTGATATTGCCGGCGGAGATCTTTTTACCAGTGGAGTATTTTCAGGTTCGGTGCAATTTGATCCTGCTGGCTCAGCAGCTGGTAATCTTACGAGTGCAGGTGGTACTGACATGTACCTCACTAAATACGATCTAAACGGCAATTACCTTTGCGGGTTCAGAGTTGGTGGACCCGATGATGATGCAGGTTATGGGTTAAGCCATGATGATTCAGGCAATATTTTTATTTCAGGACAGTTTGAAGGAACAGCGATAAATTTTAATCCATCCGGAGGATCTTTTCCGCTTACATCTGTTGGGGGCACAGACGGCTACATTGTGAAATACAATCCGACTTGTACACCAGCGTCAATTGTATGCAATTCCATCACTCTACCTGACTCTATTAAAATTTGTCGAGCAGACACGGTAACTATCCCGGCTGTAATGACCGGCACGGATTCGGTGCTTAGCTATACCTGGACTCCGGCAACTGGTTTATCGAGTACAACTATATTAGATCCTGTGCTGACAGCTACGACCTCAGCATGGTATTATCTTACCTTACAATCACTTAATCCTACCGAGCTTGTTGATAATGGGGCATTCACCCTTGGCAATGTTGGGTTCACCAGCAGCTATACTTATGTTTCTTCAGGGGCAGGAGAGCTTGTGCCTGAAGACGTATATGCTATTGTTACAAACCCTTTTGGGCCGCATCCTGCAGCCTGTTCTTTTGGCGATCATACAACAGGCACAGGAAATATGATGGCGATAAACGGTGCATCTACGCCTATTAGTGTATGGTGCGAAACCATTCCCGTAACACCAAACACTAACTATGACTTCTCTGCCTGGGTGGCCAACTGGTCTGCTGCTGATGTGGGGACAGGTGTGCCATTGCTTCAATTCCAGATAAATGGTACGCTTATTGGCACGGCTGATGCCATAACGTCTGCCTGCGGTGTTTGGGTTAACTTCTTTGCTACCTGGAACAGTGGCATAAATACTACGGCCAATATATGCATCTATGATGAATGCATAGCTGCGGATGGTAATGATTTCGCACTTGATGATATTTCTTTCAAGCAGATCTGCTCTGTTACAGATAGCGTATATATATTGGTTAAAAACCCGGATACTACCCATACCCATGTTGATACCTCGGTTTGTGCCAATACAGGATCGATAACAATAGGTAACACAGGATACATTTCATACTTGTGGAGTACCGGCAGTACTGACTCCACTATTGTGGTGAGCTCTAGTGGCTCTTACATTGTATACGATAGCAGTGCATGTGCTATACTTGCCGACACCTTTGATGTAACTTATAAATTGCTGGATACAACTACTACTCATGTAGATACTACTGTTTGTGCCAATGTTACAGCCGTTACCTTATCTGCATCGAGCGGTTATGTTTCTTACTACTGGAGCACAGGTAGCGCGGGAGGCAGTATTGTTGTCAGTACAGCAGGTAGTTACTGGGTAGATCAAACCACTAACACATGTTCTGTACTTGTTGACACCTTTGATCTTTCTTTTAAAGCGTTGCCGGTAGTGTCATTGGGCAATGATACTTCATTCTGTCAGGGTGACTCTTTGGTTCTTACCTCCATCCAACCATCTGGCGACACATTGTTATGGAGTACCGGCAGTAGCGGCGATAGCATACATGTAACTACAAGCGGCACTTATTCACTTACTGTAAGTAATGGTTGTGTTTACAGCGCAAGTATTACTGTAACAGTATCACCTACACCGCTGGTAAACCTCGGGCCGGATACTTCTGATTGTTCCGGCACACCTATTGTATTACAATCTTCATATACTTACACCGGCGCTACTTATTTGTGGAGTAATACTACCACAGGAGCCACTACTACCGTCACAGCCACCGGCACCTACTGGTTGCAGGTAACAGTAGGAGGTTGCTCTGGTTCAGATACGATCAATGTGACCATCCTGTATGATACCTTCCATTTGTATACGCCTGATACAGCCATATGTAAGGGCAGATCAGTGCAGGTACTTGCCACAGGTAATACAGCAGCTCAGACTTACCAATGGGAGCCAACTGCGGGTATTCCTAATTCTACTACTATTACACCTATCATTACACCAGACACTTCTGCCACCTATGCTGTGTTTGTATTTTATCCCGGTTGTCCCACTTTTGTTGATTCATTTCATATAGATGTCCAACCTGTTCCCATCGTCTATTTAGGTGGTAACCGATCGGTATGTGATCATGATACACTACACATAACAGCATCGGTAACACCACAGTGGTACTCGGGTTATATATATAGCTGGTCTCCATCCACAGACCTGGATAATACCACCATGTCTACCGTAGTATTTACCGCCGGAGACACATCAGAACTCACGCTCACGGTCAACACCCCTGCCGGTTGTATAGGTATTGATTCGGCACAGATAATTGTACATACAGATAGTTTTGTTCATTACGACACCAGCCTTAATCTTTGTCCCGGCGATTCGGTTCAGTTGCAACCACAATCTGACGATCCGGGAACTACTTACATTTGGCACCCGGCCATGTATATGACAGATACCAACTCATCAACGCCCTGGGTATTCCCGCTCACAACGCAGTTATACTGGGCTGTGGCCACGAGCAGTTATGGTTGTCATGATACCGTGACCGCTAACATTTTAGTGCTGCCTGAAGCTGTACTGAATCTTGGAGATTCCGTTACATTATATCCCGGTCAGACCTATCAGTTAAACCCGCAGACCAACTGCTCAAGTTTTCTGTGGTTCCCGCCATCAGGCCTCAGCAATGCATATATCTCCAACCCTGTTGCTGATCCTGTAGTGAGTACGAAGTACCTGGTATATGGCACTACCGAATGGGGTTGCAAAGCAGTAGACTCGATCAATATATTCGTTGATCCGAATTCATTGCTTGCCCTGCCCAATGCATTTACACCAGGCAATGGGCCGAATAGTCTTTTCAAGATCATTGTGAATGGTGAAGCATCATTAAACTATTTCCACGTATACAACCGCTGGGGTAACCTGGTATATTCAAGTTCCGACATCAATGCCGGCTGGGATGGCACCTATAATGGTGTACCACAACCCTTTGACGTATATGTCTATGAAATAGAAGCCGTAAACAGTAACAGAAAAATTTTCCATAAAGCCGGCAATGTGACATTAGTAAGGTGAGTTATATAATTTTTATTCATTTAATATTTTATATTTTATATAAATCAATAATTCGTAGTGAATTTTCGATAGGAGGGTAAGTTATTCCTTTGTGATAGATCCAGCCTTTATTAAATCATTTGTTTGTAATATGAATATTTAGTAACTTTCCAACCACATAAGGCATTTATGCTGTCTTTACTAGTCTAGTATAAAACTCCCTAGAGGTTGATGAAATTTTATTCAAATAATTGGAAAGTTGTTAAGGGTCATAATGTCCAAGCTTCTTGTATGCTGGGAAATGATTCGATAAATATTGCAAACACAAACAAATCAAACAAATATTTCGCTAATTATTTATTCTCTTTTGTACTGTTTACTTTGTTTTTGGCCTCCGGTTATTCGGTCAAGTCGCAATGCCTCACTAATTCGCTGATAATTAATACGGGTTATGATCCTATTACGGCATCAGCCATTGCTCCGGGAACAAATGGTGGCACACCGGTTATTGATCCACACTGGATCGTTACAGCTGAGTCGCCCGGAGTAGCTACTGCAATAGCTGCAACTCCTTTACCCGGCATTTTAGAAGTTACACCCGGAAATAATGCTGATGTTGTGCCCATAGTTGGTCCCGGTTTATGGGCCGTAAATCCGGGTGCTGATCCTGGAGGGTGGATCAGTTGCCTTAATTCCAATTATTATTATGACTGCCTTTGTGGGACACCTTATAATATGACCTTGGGGAGGCCTTTCAGAATGTGTGCTGATGACAGTATAACATTTACTTTGTACATCGCTAACGATAATTACATTTCATCAACCGATATTGATGGTGTGGTTCTGCCTTTTTCTCAACCGGCTTCTGCGGTATTCTCCAACTTTGAAACATACTCCTATTTTACCCAAACTGTTTTTCTAACTGCGGGCACACATACTCTTCATTTTGTGATCAATAATTACAATGAAGTTGCCGGCGATGCGCCATCAAACCCTACTGGTCTGGATGTATACGGTACAGTGTCTTCTGCCACGGCTACCAATTCGCTTGTTTCTGAAAGCTCGGCAAGTTGTGCCACGTATATATGCGATGTTAGCTGCAATTCCGTGAACTTACCTGATTCCATAAAGATCTGTCGTGGGGATACTGTTACTTTACCTGCCGTGATGGTGGGCACTGATTCCGTGCTCAGTTATACATGGACGCCCGCTACCGGCCTGTCAAGCACTACTATTTTAAACCCAATTCTCACCGCTACTACTTCGGGTTGGTATTATATTGACCTACAGTCGTTAAATCCTAATAACCTGGTGGTGAATGGCAACTTTTCGCTTGGTAATGTAGGTTTCACCAGCAGCTATACTTATGTTTCTTCAGGAGCCGGTGAACTGCTGCCTGAAAGTGTATATGCCATAGTAACAAACCCTTTTGGGCCACATCCTGATGCCTGTTCTTTTGGTGACCATACAACAGGCACAGGTAATATGATGGCTATTAACGGGGCTTCCACGCCAATCAGTGTGTGGTGCGAGACTATCCCTGTACTCCCAAATACCAACTACAATTTCTCGGCATGGGTGGCCAACTGGTCGGCGGCTGATGTAGGCACAGGTGTGCCCGACCTGCAGTTCATGATAAACGGGACTCTTATCGGTACTGCCGATGCCATAACGTCTGCCTGCGGTGTGTGGGTTAACTTTTTTGCTACCTGGAATAGTGGTATTAATACTACTGCCAATATTTGTATCTATGATGAAACAACGGCTGCTGACGGTAATGATTTCGCGCTCGATGATATTTCTTTCAATCAGATATGCTCTGTTACAGATAGTGTATATGTGCTGGTAAATATACCCGACACCACCTCTACTCATTCTGATACTACTGTTTGCGCCAATATAGGATCTATAACATTAACAGCAGCCTCCGGTTATCTTTCTTATTTATGGAGCACCGGCAGTACTGGTGGGAGTATTGTTGTTAGTACAGCAGGTAGCTACTGGGTATATGACAGCAGTGTATGTGCCATACTCGTGGATACTTTTGATGTTAATTTTAAAGCTCTTCCGGTAATTTCATTGGGCAATGATACCGGATTCTGTCAGGGTGACTCTTTGGTTCTTACCTCCATCCAACCATCTGGCGACACATTGTTATGGAGTACCGGCAGTAGCGGCGATAGCATACATGTAACTACAAGCGGCACTTATTCACTTACTGTAAGTAATGGTTGTGTTTACAGCGCAAGTATTACTGTAACAGTATCACCTACACCGCTGGTAAACCTCGGGCCGGATACTTCTGATTGTTCCGGCACACCTATTGTATTACAATCTTCATATACTTACACCGGCGCTACTTATTTGTGGAGTAATACTACCACAGGAGCCACTACTACCGTCACAGCCACCGGCACCTACTGGTTGCAGGTAACAGTAGGAGGTTGCTCTGGTTCAGATACGATCAATGTGACCATCCTGTATGATACCTTCCATTTGTATACGCCTGATACAGCCATATGTAAGGGCAGATCAGTGCAGGTACTTGCCACAGGTAATACAGCAGCTCAGACTTACCAATGGGAGCCAACTGCGGGTATTCCTAATTCTACTACTATTACACCTATCATTACACCAGACACTTCTGCCACCTATGCTGTGTTTGTATTTTATCCCGGTTGTCCCACTTTTGTTGATTCATTTCATATAGATGTCCAACCTGTTCCCATCGTCTATTTAGGTGGTAACCGATCGGTATGTGATCATGATACACTACACATAACAGCATCGGTAACACCACAGTGGTACTCGGGTTATATATATAGCTGGTCTCCATCCACAGACCTGGATAATACCACCATGTCTACCGTAGTATTTACCGCCGGAGACACATCAGAACTCACGCTCACGGTCAACACCCCTGCCGGTTGTATAGGTATTGATTCGGCACAGATAATTGTACATACAGATAGTTTTGTTCATTACGACACCAGCCTTAATCTTTGTCCCGGCGATTCGGTTCAGTTGCAACCACAATCTGACGATCCGGGAACTACTTACATTTGGCACCCGGCCATGTATATGACAGATACCAACTCATCAACGCCCTGGGTATTCCCGCTCACAACGCAGTTATACTGGGCTGTGGCCACGAGCAGTTATGGTTGTCATGATACCGTGACCGCTAACATTTTAGTGCTGCCTGAAGCTGTACTGAATCTTGGAGATTCCGTTACATTATATCCCGGTCAGACCTATCAGTTAAACCCGCAGACCAACTGCTCAAGTTTTCTGTGGTTCCCGCCATCAGGCCTCAGCAATGCATATATCTCCAACCCTGTTGCTGATCCTGTAGTGAGTACGAAGTACCTGGTATATGGCACTACCGAATGGGGTTGCAAAGCAGTAGACTCGATCAATATATTCGTTGATCCGAATTCATTGCTTGCCCTGCCCAATGCATTTACACCAGGCAATGGGCCGAATAGTCTTTTCAAGATCATTGTGAATGGTGAAGCATCATTAAACTATTTCCACGTATACAACCGCTGGGGTAACCTGGTATATTCAAGTTCCGACATCAATGCCGGCTGGGATGGCACCTATAATGGTGTACCACAACCCTTTGACGTATATGTCTATGAAATAGAAGCCGTAAACAGTAACGGAAAAGTATTTCATAAGACCGGCAATGTGACGCTGGTGAGATAAGAAATAAACATTTTGTTGCATGACTTTATTATAATTAACGATATGCATATTAATTATGCTTGTTCCTGCCATCCGCATGCAAACAAATTAAATACAACACCTTGTATGCAAAATTAATACTTAATGTTTTAGTGGTCTTCTCAATGTTAAGAAATCATTAAGTCTTCATTATCATTTTTAAAGCCCAATAATTGCAGATAGTTTTGCAATGTTAATTTTATATTAAGAAATTGTTATGTCTTTTGATTCCGTACTAAAATTTTTTCTACCTAGAGACCGTGTTTTCTATGGACTGTTTGAAGAGGTATCGGCCTCTCTTGTGCAAATGGGAACAATCTTTTCCAAGGCTTTACAAGAAGAAGACTTATCGAAAAGAGATGCTATCCTGAGAACCCTGGAAGATCATGAACATAAAAATGATGAGATCACGCATCGGATCTTCATAGAACTGGGCCGAAATTTCATTACCCCATTCGACCGGGAGGATATTCACTACCTGGCTACATCACTCGATGATATTGCTGATTACATCTGGGGCGCTGCAAAGCGAATTGTAAATTACCAGATAAATGATGAATATAATACCCTGCCGGCTTTCGCAGAAATAATAGCAAAATCGATTGCAGCTATTAATACCAGTGTTTACGCATTAAGGGATATGAAAGACCTTCGCGCTATAACAGGTGCATGTGTATTGGTAAACAGCCTTGAAAATGACGCTGATGATCTGCTGGATAGTACATTGCTTAAATTATTCTCTTCTAATATTACTGCGGTAGAACTGATAAAACAAAAAGACATTTACCAGATGCTTGAAACAGTGACTGATAAATGCGAAGATGCAGCAAACGTTATAGAATCTATCATCATTAAATATTCATAATAGCCGGGTATGTCCTTATTGCTTATAGTGATCCTGGTTCTGGCTTTGGTATTTGATTACATCAATGGTTTTCATGATGCGGCAAATTCAATTGCTACTATTGTATCTACAAAAGTGTTGACACCATTCCAGGCAGTAATATGGGCGGCACTTTTCAATTTTGTGGCTTTTTTCATATTTAAAGATCACGGAGTTGCCAATACTATTGCCAAAACAGTGAAAGAAGACTTCATTACATTACCGGTTATTCTTTCCGGGTTGATAGCAGCTATAGCATGGAACCTCCTCACATGGTGGTATGGCATACCTTCCAGCTCTTCTCATACGCTCATAGGTGGCTTTGCAGGGGCTGCGATTGCTCATGCCGGTTTTTATGCAGTAAATTCAGAACCCATAATTAAAACGGTGAGTTTTATAGTGTTAGCGCCACTGATAGGTATGGTAATGGCTTTTATTATTTCCCTTTGGTTTATTTATTCATTTCGTAAAGGGCCTTTACCTAAGATCATTTCACTTATAGTGCTTACAGTTACGATACTTTTATTGTTTCATATTATGGAAACAGATCCTAAACATCTGAAAGCCCATACAGGAAATCAGTTATTGGATATTTTGTCTGACACAAAAAATTTTAAGTGGATGCTCATAGGGTTTATTTTAACGGCCATGAGTATATTCACAATGTTCCTTGGTTCGCTGAATACAGCCCGGTCAACGTTATATCTTAAACGTTTTCAGCTTATATCATCGGCGGCTTTTAGTATAGGCCATGGCGGTAATGATGCCCAGAAGGTAATGGGTATTATCACTGTAGCATTGATATGTACACATAACATCAATTCATTTTCTGAAATGCCCATGTGGGTGCCGCTGGCATGTTATTCTGCGATAGCAATAGGCACAATGAGCGGAGGATGGAGGATCATAAAAACAATGGGCACACGCATTACCAAAGTTACCCCATTCGAAGGCGTTGCTGCAGAGACCGCAGGAGCCATTACTTTATTCCTTACTGAGAACCTGAAAATTCCGGTAAGTACTACACACACTATCACCGGCTCCATCATAGGCGTTGGTGCTACAAAACGCCTGTCTGCCGTTCGTTGGGGAGTAACGATCAACTTGCTGTGGGCGTGGATACTTACCATACCGGTTAGCGGAATGCTGGCAGGTTTAGTTTATTATATCGTGAGTTTTTTCTTATAGTGTTTAACATATATTTATACCTATCCTGCTTCAAGTGAGCAGGTTTTTCGTTACTTTTGTAGATTGCCTTTTTTGAACCGGGGAATTGAGAACCTTCGTTACAGGAGAAGGCTGGGAGACTATAATTTCTATTCCTGAAAATCAGGTAAAGAGTATAGGATCTTTCGCAAAATAACCAAGATAGGAGAACGGATAATGTCATTACCCCCAATACTGAAATACGTTTATAACCATGGCACCGAAGAGGTGATAAGACGTGGTAAAAAGATTTTTTATACATCAGGCGTGCAGATGCTTGATGTTGACCACCTGCTTGAGCAGGTCCGGTTTCGTGTGCGTAATGACCTGTATCAGAATTATTATACCGTAACTATAAATAAATACTTACAGCCCAGGGAATTATCAGTAAGATGCCAATGTCCCTACAACCTGGGTGAGATATGCCGCCATGAAGTGGCTGCACTTTTTCAGCTAAATGATATATTACAAAGCGGCTTTTTTGAGAATACCAACATCGTTTATGACCAAAAGCATACTGTAGTGCGTATGCGGCAGATCACTAAGCAGATGATGATGATATTTACCGCGCCTGATGCGCTGGAGAAAGCGGAGAAAATTGCAAATGGCAGCAGGGTAGTAATCGTTTCTAACAAAAATGACAAGATTGAAGCTAATGTACCGGATGATGATAAGATATATCATGTCACTGTGAAGCAAAATGAAGAGCGTTACTTTGATACATCATGCGATTGTGCCGAAAATACACATCCGCTATGTGTTCATAAAGCCGCATTGTTTTTACAGGTATTAAAAACATTTGGCGCACAGTATTTTTCCTCAATGCAGAATTGGGATTTGCAAAAAAATAAACTCCTGGAGCAGTATGGGTACAGTCTTAAAGATGACCTGACCAATAAATTTGAGTTCACTTACGAAAATAATAAGCCTTTTTTGAGGGTATTAGATGCGTCAATAAAAAAAATCGAATCAAAGCAACACATAAAAGAACCAGTGGTGGAAACATTAGTAGCACCACCACGCGAAGAGAAAAGATTAGGTATAGTGTTGGATACAAGTATAAAGACTTTTCCTTTTGTTGATGTTTTGCTGGTAGCTGGCGCTGTTGACGAAGAAGAGCGTAAGATGGTTGGCAGCATTGAAAAACTTGTACTAAATCAATATATTAACCCAACCTGGTATAAACAGGAAGATCGCGACCTGCTGCCGGTGGTCAGGAAGTTCCTACCGGAAGAGTTATTGAAATTCCTTAAAAAAAATCTACCATTTGGAGATTTCCTTCATGATTACGAGAGCATATTGAAAGATGTGCCGCAGGATGAAGTCAAAGAGCAAGTCTGGGAATATTTACTACCTAAGTATCAGAAACTATTTGACCGCTATTCAGCTTATCCTTTTGTTTATATCAAGAAGTCCGGTAAACTTTTATCATCGGCAGGGTTGGAGCAGATCGAATTTTCCGACAGGCATGCACATCCACAGCTGATCGTAAAAAAAGAAGGTAAAGATTATACTATTTCGCTGGAGTGGATTATAGACAACAATGCCATCACACATAAGGAAATAACTATCCTTAATTCAGCATTGCTCAGGTACGATAGCAGATTATTTTGCGTTGGCAGTATACAGGAAATAGCACTGGCTGAAACATTTTTGCCGGATGGCAAAATGAAGATCCCCGAAAGTGAGTGGCAGGATTTCCTGAAAGAGAAATTAATGGATTGGAGCACCAGGATACATGTCCATTTTTCAGAAGAGCTTACAGAGCATATATATAAGGCAAAACCGGCGTATCGTTTATACCTCTATGAGCGAGAGAACATACTGGTATTACAACCTGCATTTGTCTACAACGATATCGAAATTCGCCCGGGTTATTTTGGCGATGTGATACAACCAGATAATGGCATTGTAAAGATCATTCAGCGAAATGAGACGTTGGAGAATGATTATATCGAGTTACTTAAAACATTACACACCGATATTCAGCTGAATAAAAAAGAAAACTTTTTTTACTTGCCTGGAATAGTTGTATTGGCAAATAATTGGTTTTACAGGTTTACAGAACTATTACGTGAATGGAATGTAGAGTTGCTGGGCTTTGAAGGGTTGAAAAACCTCCGTGTAAATGTTCACAAACCTGAAACACAGGTGCAGGTAAGCAGTGGTATAGACTGGTTTGATGCTTCTGTCGAACTAAGGTTTGGAGAACAGGTAGTTTCTATTATAGAAGTAAAAAAAGCATTGGCACAACGCCAGAATTTTGTAAAGCTGGGAGATGGCTCAATAGGTTTATTGCCCGAAGAATGGCTCAAGAAATATAGCTTGTTGCTGAAAATGGGCGAAACCAAAGGCAATAAGATAAGACTGAAAAAATACCACTTCAGTGTACTTGATGAATTGCTTTCCGAAATTGATGAGGATGACCTGCAGAAAGATCTTGAAATAAAAAAAGGTAAACTGGAAAATATCCTGACCAATGATTTCAGTTTGATTGCCCCTCCGGAACATTTAAAAGCTACATTACGACCATACCAACTGGCTGGTTTTCAGTGGTTGTTATTCCTGAATGAAGCCGGTTGGGGCGGTATACTTGCAGATGACATGGGTCTCGGTAAAACAGTCCAGACCCTTACTTTTTTCCAGCATTATAAGAATCTTAATCCAGGTGCACGCTTTATGGTAGTATGCCCAACTACGCTGATGTATAACTGGGAAAATGAAATAAAAAAGTTTACGCCTGAATTGAGCCACATCATTCATCACGGGCCAAAGAGAAATGTTAACCCGGATGCATATAAGGAATTTGATATCATTATTACAACTTACGGCACAATGCGTAGTGATATCAAGGCTTTTAAAGAAATTCCATTTGATTATGTAGTACTTGATGAATCCCAATCCATCAAGAATCCGCAATCGCAGGTTGCTAAGGCCTCTTTGTTACTGAATAGTAAAAACCGTCTTGCACTCAGCGGTACGCCTGTTCAGAATAATACGTTTGACCTTTATGCTCAAATGAACTTTCTTAATCCCGGCATGTTAGGCAGCAGAGAGTTTTTCATGAGTGAATTCGCTACCCCTATTGATAAATTCAGAGAAGACGAAGTGAAGTTGCAATTGCGCAAACTCACCTATCCATTTTTGTTGCGTCGCACTAAAGAGCAGGTGGCAAAAGACCTTCCTGAAAAGACTGAAACTATATTGTATTGCGAGATGGGTCCGGAACAGCGTAAAATTTATGATGCCTACCGCAACACATACCGCTCTCAGATCCTCGGCATGATCGAAGAACGAGGAGTGGAGAGATCGCAAATGCACATATTACAGGGTCTCACAAAATTGAGGCAAATATGCGATTCGCCTGCAATTATGAATGAAGAAGAGCGCTTTCATAATTATTCAATAAAGCTGGACGAATTATCCCGTGAGCTGATAGAAAATGTTGGTGACCATAAAGTGCTTGTGTTTTCACAGTTCCTTGGCATGCTGGCTCTGATAAAGCAAAAGCTGGAACATGAAAATATAAGTTATGTATATTTTGATGGCAGCAGTACATCTTCTGAACGCGAAACGGCCATACAGGAATTTCAGAATAACCATGAATGCCGGGTATTTCTGATTTCATTAAAAGCAGGAGGTATAGGCTTAAACCTTACTGCAGCTGATTATGTATATATTGTAGACCCTTGGTGGAATCCGGCAGTAGAGCAGCAAGCAATAGATCGTACACATCGTATCGGGCAGACCAAAAACATTTTTGCCTATCGCCTTATTTGTAAAGATACACTTGAAGAAAAAATGTTGCAATTGCAGGAACGTAAACGTACGCTTGCCAATGACCTTGTATCCGATGACAGCGCATTCCAGAAAAGGCTTACTAAAGATGATATTGAATTTTTGTTTAGCTAATAAAAAAGGCAACTGGCAGGCTGCCTTTTTTATTATAAAAGAAGTTATTGTTATTCTAAATAAGAACGTAACATCCAAGCCATCTTTTCATGTGATTTCATAATGCTTGTAACGAAATCGGCATTCCCCGCATCTTTGTATTTGTCATTCAAAGTATTGATGTCATTTCTGCACATACGGATGATGGTCTCATGATCGTCAAGCAAGTTTTGTATCATTTTCTTGGAATTATCGTCATCTTGCCCTTCGGTAAGCCTGGTATTCTTCGAGAAAGCACTTAACGAACCTAATGAATAATGACCCAACATGCGTACACGCTCGGCCACTTCATCCATAATTTCATCCAGTTCTTCATACTGGCTCTCAAAAAATTTGTGCATTTCCGAGAAGCTTGCACCGGTCACGTTCCAGTGATAATTGCGTGTTTTGGCATACAAAGTAAATTCATCAGCCAACAGTATATTTAGTAATTTTGCAATGCCTTGCAGGTGATTGTCTGCTATTCCAATGTTTGGTTTCATATAGTTTGTGCTTTTATTAAAATTACTTGATACAAAATTATAAAAGACTAACCTTGGTCATACATACATTACTTTATTAAGCCATAAAAAATTATTATAAATGCAATGAACGCGGAATAGAATCACTATCTTGTCTTTGAAATTTAGGTTATGAATAAATCAATAATAATAATAGTAATTGCAGTTTGGATACTGTGTGCCATGTATGTTACTTTCGGGAGGATGTATAGCTTTCCTTATTTGCAATATGCTATGATCGGTTCATGGATTGCTAGTTTGTTGCTCTTGATATGTATTGTAATTTTCATAAAAAAACACAAGAGTAACTAGGGGATTTGTATTAATAAGATGTGCAGTATTTTAAACTCAGTTTACTTCATATGGTTCGATTACAAGGAAAGATAATCCATAAGTCCAGCAGTCAATGGTCTCTATTGATCTTTTTTTTGATCTTGGTTCTTTCAATAACTGCAAGTGGCCGTCATTTCAGAGATACGGTTCATTTCAGAAAGAATATTGCTGAAAAACAGGCCTTAGTCTTATCAGACAGTGCATTGAATGAAATAGGGATCGATAGTATTTTAAATAAGATAGAGAACGTCCACAATACACTTTACCGTATCATCAACGCCACAAGTGTAGGCTTTAATACGCACGAAGTGGAAGACAATCTTCCGGAGGTTGATTCTAACATTGAAATAATTGATGAGAACTTATCTATTTATACTAACGTACTGGATGTAAAAAACTTGCAAATGTTCGACGTTTTGCTGGCAAGCTTACAAAATCAAATTGTAGACTGGCGAAATTTGCTATTCAAATATGATAAAGACCTTGTGTCTATGAGCGATGAAATGGGGGCATTTAAAAGAGATACCCTATTGAAGGAAATTATTGCAGATTCTGCTTTTAGAAGCCTCTACATAAATGAAATAAACGACCTTAAAAGCAAATGGAAGATTGCGAAAAAGTCCATCAGCGATAACATTTCCCGTATCAATCAATTACAGTCATTTGTCTCAAACGAATATTTTACAACTGTTGATTTGCAAAATAAAAGCCTTGAGCTGCATAAGAAAGTAAGCAGCCGATCACTTGGGAAAGAGTATGATTATTTATGGAATGCTAAAAGTGGCTCAATAATTGACAGTTCTCAGAATGATCGTTTATCCAAACTGGCATATAAAGGCCAAAAGAAGATTTTAAACTATTATTTTAGAAGGAATATTAATAATCAGTTATGGATGCTACTTACAGGGTTGGTATTTCTGCTCTGGGTATTCAGGAATTTTGTGAAGTTAGATAAGAATAAAGATCAGAAAACAGTGGCATCATCTTCTTTTCAATTTATTAATAAGGTGCCTATCCTTGCAACATTTGTAATACTCTTTAATATTGCCCCATTCTTTGATTTACATCCACCAACAGCATATATTATAATTACCGGTTTACTTCTTGTTATTGCTGTGACAATTATGTTATTAAGAACCTGGCCAAGGAAGTTGTTTTATTATTGGCTTATTATTGCAGGGCTTTATATCACTTCTGCTATTACAGGACCATTGCTTACTCCTGAATTAGATTTTCGTGTATTTCTTTTGTTGTTCAATATCACATCTGTGATTTTCGGGATATTTTGGATTAGAGCCATCTGGAAAAGTCCAATCGCTTTTATTGTGATGATCAGATTTGTTTCAGTGGTGTATATCGTTTTTAATCTGGCGGCTATTGTAAGTAATCTTTTTGGTAGATTAAGTCTTGCTAAAATATTCAGTGTTACAGGTTCGCATGCACTGATGCAGGTTATCGGGCTTTCTGTTTTTATTCATATTGTGATGGAGTCTTTTGAACTGCAGACCATGATAAATAAGATGAAAGGCGGAATATCTGCGAAGTTTAATTTCGAAAAGATCAGGAAGCTCTTGAGTAATGTTACAATTATTGTTTCTGTAGTGTTGTGGATGATTGTTTGTACCATAAGCCTCAATATATACAATTTCCTGTTTGAATGGATAATAGATTTGCTGACTAAGGAAAGGAAAATAGGCGGGACAACTTTTGAGATTGGAAATATTCTACTATTCATAGTAATAATCTATGTTTCAAATATGCTGCAGCAGGGTGTTGGTTCATTGTATGGAAAGGAAGATGCAGCGTGGGATCCTGAGGTGAAGAAGAATGGCTCGCGCCTTGCGATGACACGTTTGGTTCTTATCGTTATTGGCTTCCTTATCGCTATTGCGGCTTCGGGTATACCGATGGATAAGATAACTATTGTGCTGGGCGCTTTGGGTGTAGGTATTGGTTTGGGGCTACAAACCATTGTAAACAATCTCGTTTCAGGTGTGATACTGATATTTGAACAGCCATTCAGGATCGGGGACTTTATTGAGCTTGGAGATAAAAAAGGGAGGGTGTTAGATATTGGCATACGGTCGAGTAAGATAATAATGGAAGAGGGCGCTGAAATCATTATGCCGAACGCTGACCTGCTATCGGGAAGGGTTATTAACTGGACATTGAGAAATGATAATGTGCGTATTGAGTTGCCATTATCGATGATGCCGGATCATACTTTTGAAGAGGTGCAGAGCATGCTTATTGCTATTTTAGGGCAGAACCCTAATGTTGTGAAGGACCCTGCTCCCCAGGTATTGTTATCATCTCTGAATGATAAGGCGATGAGTATAAACATTCAGATATGGATAAATGATGTACACAACATGCAAATCACGAAAAGTGAACTCCTTAATCATATCTTTAACGGGCTCGCTGAGCAAGGTGTTAAAGTGTTATAAAAGATAAGGCCCGCATTTTGCGGGCCTTATCTTTTATATTAATAACGGTACATTTCTGCTTTGTAAGGACCATGCTTAGGGATACCGAGGTATTCTGCCTGAGTATCGGTGAGTTCTTCGAGTTGGGCGCCTACCTTGGAAAGGTGGAGGCGGGCTACTTTTTCATCTAGGTGTTTTGGTAATACATATACCTTATTCTCGTACTTGCTGTGGTGGAGCCACAATTCTATTTGTGCGAGTGTCTGGTTGCTAAATGAATTGCTCATTACGAAGCTTGGGTGGCCGGTAGCGCAGCCAAGGTTTACCAGGCGGCCTTCAGCGAGCACTATTATTTCTTTGCCATCTATGTTGTAAAGGTCAACCTGTGGCTTGATGGTGTCTTTGGTTTTGCCATAGCTGTTGTTGAGCCAAGCCATATCTATTTCGATATCGAAGTGGCCAATGTTGCAGACGATAGCCTTGTCTTTCATGGCACGGAAATGTTTTTCCGTGATGAGGTCGCGGCAGCCGGAAGCAGTAACGATGATGTCAGCTTCTTTAACGGCATCGATCATTTTCTTTACTTCAAAACCATCCATTGCTGCCTGGAGGGCGCAGATAGGATCGATCTCGGTAACTATAACTCGCGCACCTGCACCACGTAAAGATTCTGCAGAGCCTTTACCTACATCACCGTAACCACCTACGACAGCCACTTTGCCGGCCATCATAACATCGGTAGCACGGCGGATAGCATCAACGAGACTTTCTTTGCAACCGTATTTGTTATCGAATTTAGATTTTGTAACAGAGTCGTTCACATTGATTGCGGGCATTGGCAATGTGCCTTTTGCCATCCGCTCATACAGGCGATGAACACCGGTAGTTGTTTCTTCGCTAAGGCCTTTGATGTGCTGTACCAGCTCAGTGTAATGATCAAGAACGATATTGGTAAGATCACCACCATCATCGAGTATCATATTGAGCGGGCGATCTTCGCTGCCGAAGAATAAGGTTTGCTCAATGCACCAATCGGCATCCTGGAGCGACTGGCCTTTCCATGCAAATACACCAATGCCTGCCGCTGCGATAGCTGCTGCTGCGTGGTCTTGTGTAGAGAAGATGTTGCAGGAGCTCCAACGAACTTCAGCGCCTAATGCTGTAAGTGTTTCTATCAACACAGCTGTCTGAATTGTCATGTGAAGACATCCTGCTATGCGTGCTCCTTTGAGTGGTTGTTTAGCGCCATATTCTGCACGGATGGCCATCAGGCCCGGCATTTCAGCTTCAGCGAGCCTAATTTCTTTGCGGCCCCATTCTGCAAGGCTAATATCCGCTACCTTGTAAGGTAATTTAAAGTCAATTTTGGAACGAGTCATTGTGCTCATATGTTGTTTTTATTAAAAATGTCTGCAAAGTTAAGTTATTTATTATTGTAAAAAAGTTTTTTGAAAAGCCATAACCCAGAGATAATCCCAGCCGGGGAGAATTTTGTCATTAACTTATTAGCCGGCTTCCACCTACTTTTTAATAATTCCACGCATTTGCGTGATCTTTATACATTTTCATTTTTCTTTATTTAAAAATCTACAGTTGATCTAAGTTGATTTTTTTTGGTTTTTTTAATAGTGATGTAAGCTGGCAGCGGGTTTTGGAGGTTTTGTGCAATTTTGCAGTTGATTTAAAATCAACTGATAAAATGTTTTCAGTTGATTTTTTTGGGCTATCAGTTGATTTCAGGTTTTGCATGATGATGGATTTATATGTATAGTGTTTGTCTGAACTAAGATTGATAGGATTGAAGGATGGAAGGATTTTCATTTCCAGAAATTTAAAAATATCACACTCTTCAAGGAAAATTTTAAAATGGTTTAAATTATTGATATTCAATGTTTTAGTTGTTTAAAATGTCTCAAAAATGTCTCAAAAATGTCTCAAAATGTCACAATTGTGTCACTGTCACGTACTGAAATAGGTTTAGATTTTGGTTAGATAATCCTGATTTTTTGTTTACACCTATTATTTCATTATCCATTAGAACAAAGGAGTGCTAGTTATTTACTTTATTGTAAAATTAAAACAGGTACTTCAGAAATCTTTAAAAGTGTATATACCTTTCTTTTGAAATTGTCTTTAATCTCGTTGAGATCCAACTACATGCCTAATTTAAAGAGGTTTATGTGTTGTTTTTCGGGAGTGGAGAGGACAATGTTTGCGGGACCTTTTTCTATGTAGTCGGTCAGGCCTTGTTCTTTTAGTTTGTTTATTTTTTCTTTCATATCGGCAGCGAAGAAGGTAATGGCCGGATAGTCGAAATTTTTGGTTTGATGGAGGCCTACGATGCTGAGGCCATCTGAAATAATGGCCCAAGGGTAGGGGGCAGTGAATTTAGAGATGGCTTTGAATCCGAGCAGCTCCCAATATCTGAGCGACGCTTCGAGATCGGCAACGGGATGGGCGAACTCGCCGAAGAGGCCACAGACTTTGTTTACATATTTTTCGGGATTGAAATAATCCTGTTGTGGCATCGAGAGCATTCCGGGGCCTGGTGGACGGCTGAAACCTTCTATTATACCTACGAGGCTAATGGTGAGGCCGTCTGGCGACTGCATGACATACCGTTTGAGCATATCGGAATCTTTGGCGCGCATAGTAAATTCAATTCCCTTTTTATCGAGCACGGAAACAACGCTGTTTATGTCAGCGACATAATATGTCAATGCAATGTAGGGCTGTGGATCAGCGCGCAGCATTATGAGCAGCACACCATCGGTGATCTGAATCCAGGGGAAGGGCCAATCGGCACGAAATAACTCTTTAAAGCCCAGTTTTTGATAGTAGGCTAAAGATTTTTCGAGATCAGGCGAAGTAATTGTAAATGCTGTTATCTCGCCGAGTATGGGTGTTGGTAAATTTTGCATAATCCGTAATAAATCAAGGGTGAAGATAATGCTTCTTTTTAAAGGCAAGTTTAATCATAGGCTCGTCCGGGGCTTTATGATCTCATTTGCTTAACAATGCTTAATTTTATAGATAATTATAAGCTTTGGAAGTATGAAAGCGATCTTTTTTAAGACGACAGCGATAATTGCATTTGGGTTATTTTTCGTTTTGAAGGCCCAGGCACAATTTGAAACCGTATATATAGGTGTGAACGGGCTTACCTGCTCGCAGTGCTCACGCACGGTGGAACTTAACATCAGGAAACTGGATTTTGTGGCCGATGTGCAGATGAACCTGGAGCATACGGAAGGGAAGATAGTATTGAAGAAAAATAAGAAGGCCGATATGGACAAGATAGCGCAGGCGGTGATCAATGCCGGATTTTCGGTGAGGTATTTGCAGGCGGACCTTGTGGTGGATAATTCAGTAACATCGACCGGAAGCTGCATCAATTATAAAGGTGACCAGTATGTGTTGACCGCAGCGCCCAAGGAGCCGATCAAGGGTACGGTGAAACTAAAATTTCTGGGTAAGAAATTCATGCCAAAAAATGAGCTAAAAAAAATTGAAGTAAATGATAATGATAAGTGCGGCGAGGTGAGCGGAAAGGTGTATCATGTTTCCTTATCATAGTATTTATCGGTTAAGCTGATCGTTTGTTGCCTTCAATTAGTGCATATGCGGAAAATGCTGCTCATACTTTTTTTGAATTGCTTTTGGGTGTTGAGTTTTGCCCAGACAGACAGGATGATAAAATATCGCCGATCAAATTACAAACCGGATATAGTATGTGTTATGCCTTTTCAGTTTACAGAGAATGGCCTTGGGTTTGGTGGCAGCTATGAAAGAAGCGTGGATAAAAAAGGCTTGTTTGCATTTTACATACCTGTGATGGTTACATTTAATGTAGCGAATACCAACAGGATATATGACTACAATACAGGAACTTATAACACCGGTAAAACTGACCCTATGCTGTATACTATGCCGGGTGTGAAGTTTTACCCAACGGGCAGTTATGGACGATTAAAGTATGCAACAGGGGCATCGGTAGTAGTGGGTACGGGTAAGCAATCCAGTTACCAGGTTGACCTGAACGGGCTGAACACTACTGAGCTTGTGCAGCATCATTTCCTGGTGGGTGTAATGTGGCAAAACTCGCTGAACATCAATGTGGATAGCAAGATGTATTTAGGCGCTGAACTGGGGCTGGGCGGGACTATGATCAATAATGCAGCCGGCAATGACGAAAGCAGTGAATTCCTGGTGCAGGGGGGGCTGAAAGTGGGGTACAGGTTTTGATAGTTCTATAATAGCCCGCTATCAAAGGTGTTGATCAATAAATGATGCATTTGTGAAGATCCTTCCTTGCGTCAGGATGAAACTATAGTAGTAGTTTTTAATAAAATTGAAAGCGGATTATTATTTGAATTTAATTGCAAATGCCGCCGGGTTCTTTTGAAAATCATCTTTACACTTGCGGGAACAAAAACCTATCAGTTTACCCTGGAAGAGGGTAGTGTCGTCGAACCCCTGCGATGTGGGCATACCACATACCGGATCATTGCTATTTGCTATTTTAAGTTGGGAGAGGCCATAATGCCTGATGGAATCGGCATAGGCTTCGGGGTCGGTTGCGTTTTTGAATGCATTTGTATTGCAGGAGCACAACACAATGCAAACAAGTATAAGCAGGGAATATTTTACGGTCATACTATCTTAGTTATTTAGTGCGCCTTGTTGTATCCATTCAAGGATCAGGTTTTGCTGGGCAGAAGATAGTGATGGAACAGGTGCAATGGGCATTTCATGACTTTGTACTTCTGAATATAACAGGCTTGATGTCGGATTGGTGGTAGAAATAAGCCCTTTATGCGTGATGGTATAGTATGCCGAATCACTGTCGAAATTTGTTTGCAGGTTAGTGCTGTTTGCCCCTAAATGGCAACTGCTGTTGAGCGTGCAACTGGCATTGAGTATAGGGATAATGTCATTACTAAAGCTTACCGTGGGTATTTGCGGTGGATGGGTACAGGAGATCATTTGCATCGCACCAATGAGTGCAATGCAAATGATGGTTACTATATTTTTTTTACTGCTCATAGCGGTACATATTAAGCAGGTTGTTTGCAAGCGTATCAGCTACAAGCGGATTTGTAGTAGCATTTGTAATGTTGCTTGTCCTTAAATTGATGGCGGCTAAAAGTTTGCCATAATCACAAAGGATGTGGATATAATTAGTGCTGCCGGAGGTAGCTACATATACTGGGAAGTTATTGGCAGCAGCCGTTCCCCTAGTAGGCAGCACGATCTGGTATTGTGTAGTAAGGCTATTGGGTATCTGAAGATAGAAAAGTATAGGGTTCAGGCCTGTACCAGTAGCAGATGTATCATATGCTCCCTTGATCTCCATGCCATAATAATTAGTGCCATTCCACATAGTAGATTGGGTAGGGTATGCCTGGTTGAAGGCCAAAAGTGAGCCGGTAAGATTAGTGTTGGTTAAGAAATCGGTAGAAGGAGATGTAGCATCGTCAGCACTGCTCAGGCCAACCGTAAACTTTGCAGATACATAGGTGCCTACCGGGGCTTTAGCTAAATAATAGTCTTCGCTGTCCAGGCCTTTTAAAAGGACTACATTAGTGAGCGGGTAGGTAGTGCCGTTTGCATTCACCAATATAATGTTTGATACAAAAAACTGTGGTATAAACAATTCAATACGCCTGCCGAGTGAATCGAGATACCATGGGTTCATTGATCCGGTAGTATTACTGTCCATTCCCCCCATGAGCCCATCGGAATTTCCACCTATTGTGCTATCAACTATCTGGGTGTGCAAGTGGAAGAGAAAGATAGCGGAATCGGGTGTATTGCTGCTGCTGTGTTTGCATGAAGTCATGCTAACAGACATAAGCGTTATTGTAATTGTTACTAAGAAAAGTAGTATTACTGAATGCTTTTTCATAAATATTTTTGATTAAGAATGATTAAATGTTTTGAATCAGATACACCACACCTGTATGGTATGGTGTGTCGTTGATGAGTTATTAAAATGAGTATTGAAGACCTGCAAGCAGGTTTGCTTTTAATGCCATTTGTGTGCCATTAAGATTTTGATAAACGGGCATACCATACTCTGCCATTATGCGGAAATGCTCCAGTACGGACTTCATCAAATAAAAGTTGACACCGACATATACATTCATACAGGTGCCACCATAATTGTTTGTTACTGTGGTGGGGTCGTTTTCCTGGTATATTGTTGTATTGATAGCCGGATCAGAACCGGATATCTTATCTGTGTGGACATCTTCAGCCCTGAGTGTGCCACTCAAAAAAGGCAGGAACTGATAGCCGGCCCAGGCGGTGGCATGGTATATATTGCCGTCTTTATAGCCTAATGAATTATAATTGAGCTTTACATCGGCACCGGCATTTGCACCCCAATAGAACGAGCCGTATTTGCGGGTATAGGTTACATCGGGATCAATACTAAAAGATCCTGTGCCAGTCTGCATATCATAAGACAGCTGCTGGTTATCACCCAGAATGGTAGTGCCTGTTTCCTTTATACTGCCGGTGGGCATGCTTATGCCAATGCTACCTATGATGCGCTGTGCAGCCACATTGGAAAAATTGCAGAGTGCAGACAGCTTTGTATCAGTGAAGCCTGAAGACATGGTTTGCATGCCCATGTTTGTACCGGCCGGCATATACATCCAGGATCCATTCATAAACATATACGACCCCTTGGAGTCCATATTCATGTTCATGTTATTGATCATGTAGCCGCCCATTGCCATAACAGTGAGCCTGTCGGTAATGCCATACATTGCCATGAGCATATGCATTTGCATACTCATCGTTTCGGGGGCCATCATGTAGTTTTTGTAAACGGTATTGTCGCTTACTTTATCGGCGCCTACATTATTGCCCTGCATCATGGTGTTCATGTAGGTGTATGATAGCATCCATGTCCCTTTATTATGGATGTGGTCTGTCATAACACCAAGCGGAGCCTGGCTGTTACCATCGCAGCAGCAAAAACCATTGCAGGCGGGTGCATCTGCACCTTGTATTTTTATTCCCTGGTTTGTAGAGTCATCCTGAGCATAACTGTAGCCGGACGCAAGCCCACAGATAAGCGGCAGGAATATTTTTAGAAATTTCATGACCAAATGTTTTTAGACAAAATGTATAATAGCACACATCACACTGCCGCAGCAGGTAATATGCTTATACCTTCAATAAAAAACATTAAGCTGTAGGCGGGTGAAAAACCGAATGGTGGAAAGAAGCTGTTGCCAGATCGTTGTAACTGAAATATTTATTGGAAACCTTAAGAGGTGTAAAATATTTTATCTCGATACGGTTATCTGAATAAAAAAGATTTACAACCTGCTCACTTTTTTGATTTTGTGAGTTTGGCACCTGTTCTTTGCCTTGCTGTGCAAGTTTCTTTTTAAGGCAGCATTTACCATCGCAATGCATCATGGGTTTATTGCGGTTCTCACAAAGATTTTTGGCGATGAAGTCTTTATTGGCATAGTACTGGCCCACTATTACAACCTGGTTGAAGGTTTGCAACAAAATGCCCACTAAGGCAATTATGGCCACTATTTTTTTCAAAAGTCTTGTAAAATAAGCACACGCTTAGCAAAACAAAGTTACATAATAACGATGTTATTTCATTAAATTTATGCTGTTAATTAGCATGATTTTGGTCATCTACCTATATGAAAAAGCTATTCAGTGCGGTTTTCCTGTTTTTATTGGTCCAGGCTGTTAAAGGTCAGGAACTCTATAATATGACCTTGCCGGCCAGCACTATTCCTAAGGGTACACTGGGTGTAAGACTGTTTAACGAGAGTTATGATGAAGACGGGCTGATACGTAAAATAACTGTACTTAAGCTAATGTATGGCGTGACCCCTAAACTTACACTTACCTTATCGGGAGTGGGTTCTGATTACCATTCTTTGTACCTTCCGGTAGATTTTATTTTGCACAACCATTCGGGGAAAGGGCCGGAGGTGAGCGCCAATGTGCCTGCGGCAGTGCCTTATCCGTATATTTTTGCCGGGAGCGACCTGTATGCGCAGTACAGGATCTATTCATCGGACGGGCAGAACAGCCACTTCAGGATGGCCGCTTACGGAGAGGCGTCATATCTGCGTATAGCATCACATCTTGCTGAGCCGGAATTGCTTACGCATAACAGTGGTGTGGGCGCAGGGCTGATCTCTACATATCTTAAATCGCATTTTGCGGCAACATTGACAATAGGCGGGATCTTGCCGTTTGAATATTCCGGCAATTCGTATGACCAGTATGGCGGCATATACCCTGTGACCTTTAAATATGGCAATGCAGCAACCTGCGACCTGGCGTTGGGGTATTTACTTTTCCCAAGGCATTATAAGAATTACAAACAGAGCAATATTAACCTGTACCTGGAGTTCCTGGGCAAGACCTATGGCGCGGCAGAAGTGACGCAACAGGATGGTGTAATAACGGATAAGGTGCCAAATACTATTTCGATTCTGAAATCAGGGAGCTATATGGAAATATATCCGGGGGTACAGTGGATCATACAATCATCATTGAGGGTAGATGTATCAGTGGGTATGCCATTGGTCAATTATTCATACCTGCATAACTATCCGGTATATTATTTGGGTTTGCAGCGGTATTTTTCGTTTAAGAAACATAGTGTGGATAAAAGTGAGTAATTTAGCTATATGAAAGCAGTCATTTTCATATTTGGATTATTTTTTGCGTGCATGATCGTTGCGGGATGTAAAAAGCCGGGTAGCAGCATCACTGGTGGTGGTTTGGGGGGTAATTGTACTATTTCTGTTTCCGGGGAGCATCATGGCGGCTTGCTGGATACTTGTTTAATTTATATAAAATACGGTACGCTTAATGAACCGTCAGATAATGTTTATGATGACTCGGACTCTGTGGTGCTGGTAGGGAGCACGCCGGTGGCGGTGTTTAACAATCTCACTGTAGGGCTTTATTATTTGCAGGCTGTAGGCTACCATGGAGCCTATTCCCCGCCTAATGTGAAGGGTGGCATACCTGTTACGATATCAACGGCAGGCTCCACAACGAATGTGGTCATCCCTACTTATGAATATATCCCTTAATGCATATGTTGAGTTAAGGACATTATGCAGATATTACCGCTCCAAAAACGATAAATAGTTGTACTTTCGCAGCCTACTTTATTTATTATTATTTTATTAAATGTTGCGGCAAGAGCCAATTAAAGCAAAATGGCACATAGTGGCGGTATCGCGCGCCCGGGATTATAAACAGTTATTGAAGCCCAATCTGAGCGGCATGGTTGTATTCAGCAGTGTGATAGGCTACCTGATGGCACCCAATATTCATTTTGTATGGAATGATATGGCTGTTTGGCGGCAGATCATTATACTATTTGCCGGTGGAATGCTGGTGACAGGCGGGGCAAATACCATAAATCAAATACTGGAACGTGAAAGTGACGCGCTGATGAAGCGCACGCGCCTGCGGCCTATGCCGGACGGGCGTATGGGGCATAAAGAGGCTTGGGTGTTTGCGGGTATAACAGGCATTAGCGGGGCATTACTGCTGGGCAATTTTTTTAACCCTATGGCAGGGTTGCTGAGTTTCTTTTCGTTGTTACTATATGCGTTTGCTTATACGCCAATGAAAAAGATACACCCGATAGCCGTATTTATAGGCGCTATACCGGGTGCATTGCCACCACTTATAGGATGGGTGGCTGCTACAGGCGGCTTTACGGGCGCTGTGAATACAGGAGGATGGATATTGTTTTTGCTACAGTTCTTCTGGCAGTTCCCGCATTTCTGGGCGATAGCCTGGGTGGCTTTTGATGATTATAACAATGCAGGTATACGCATGCTGCCAACGCGGGAGAAAGAAACACGGTTCACTGGAATACAGTGTATGCTATACAGCCTTGTGCTGATACCGATGGCAACCGTGCCCCACGCCATAGGCCTGATAGGTAATCCCGGGATGTGGGTTTGTGTGCTGGGTGGGGTAATGTATTTTGGAGCATCTATATTGTTTTATGTGAAGAATGATTATAAATCAGCACGGAGAGTGATGTTTGCCTCTTTTATTTATTTGCCAACGATTTTGCTGGCGCTGGTGATAGACAAGGTGTAATTGGGAACCTGCCTGCCGGCAGACAGGTTTGTAATCAGGAATTTTGATTGTTTTGTGTAAATAGTTTTTTTATATGGATACTACGATAATGGAACAGCAGGGGAAAGAAAGGAAGAAAATACATCCGCAGAAGTTTATGATGTGGCTGGCAATGGCGAGCATAAGCATGGCTTTTGCCGGGCTTACGAGCGGATATATGGTGCGTGAGGCGCAGGGCAACTGGCGATATTATAATATGCCGCAGGTATTTAACTATTCTACGATAGTTATTTTTATCAGCAGTATTACGATGATAGTGGGTGTAAAAGCTTTTAAAGCGAGACAAATACCAAAGTACAGGATGATGATCTCGTTAACTTTATTTTTAGGTTTGTTATTTGGTGCATTACAGTTTATAGGTTTTTATCAATTATATCATCAATTGCAGCAAGTTAGGATGAACGGGCAAGTGCTGAATGAGGCAGCCACCGTGCGTTTGAATGGAAACCCGAGTGAATCGTTCCTGTTTATAATAGCCGGTTTACACCTTGCACATCTTTTGGGCGGTATAATTGCATTATTATTTGTATTTTTCCGGGCTTTTAGAACCAAAGTAAAGACCTATAATGCAACAGGGTTGGAGATCGCAGCCACTTATTGGCACTTCATGGATGTATTGTGGATATATTTATTTGTCTTCTTTCTGGTAAATCAGTAAAATTATTTAGAAATTCGCACGCGGATTACAATAACACTTAAAATAGTCTATGTCACAAACAACAGTAATAACAGCAGAAAAAGAACCAAGTGTATGGGCAGGCGGCCGCTC
>Ga0364857_10051_pt1 | contig 36028 bp, 18 predicted proteins | sample SorcelAu500001C6_2_FD_206910 | JGI IMG/M metagenome (GOLD analysis project Ga0364857, IMG submission 206910) | Enriched cells from Trout Bog Lake Hypolimnion, Wisconsin, USA - BchlTB.Aug20.5000.01 .C6 | ecosystem: Environmental > Aquatic > Freshwater > Lake > Hypolimnion/Profundal zone | place... | reverse complement strand
AAAATATGTTCTATCTTAAAGGAGTTTGCAAAGAATTTAGCGAAGAGTCTTTACTAACTACTTTGCCACCAGAAAATATATTTAAAATTTTATCATACTTAGAATTCAACGATATTCTTCCTAGTGACAGCCCACTCGGAGAAAATGTCGAAGTATTAGGGAGTTTTTTCGTTGAGGAAGGTGATGAAAGCCTCTATTCTTAGAACAGATTTTCTATCAAGATTAACAAATTGATCAAAATAACCTTTAGTATAAGAATCTACACTTTTATACTAAAGGCGCCACCATCGTTTTCGGGAAAGTTGGATTTATAATGATCACAAATTAAACATACCGATTAATCCGACATATCTGTATAGCCTTTGATTCCAGTACCTGGAAGCACAATTTTAAAATTGTAAATACTTGTATCTATGTCGCCTAAAGCCTCAACAACCGAATCAAATTCTGGCTTATTACTAGGCTCACTTACTTTTTTGCCATTAAGCATCACAGTGGTCTGAATTGTGCCTAACATGTAATGTTCAACGCGAATATCAACGTGTGAAGCTAGACCAAGCATTGCGGGCGGATATGTTGTTACAAAAATAAATTCACCTTTATTATTTGTCGTTGCTGTCCCGTTACCAGTAAAAGTAAAACCACGATTTATATCTATTAAATTCTTTTTTGCAATATCTTTAAGTGGTTTATACGGGTATTTACCGTTACAGCTAGCCTGCCACATGTACACCTTAGCATCGGCAACTGGGATACAATTTTGATCTAATACCTTTCCATATATTATTATTTTCTCTCCACAAAACATTGCTTCTTGCCCGGCTTTGCGCAGTAAATTATTAGATGACTCAAATTTCTCTGGTTCGTAATCATTCATAGTGGTCTTAGTAACCGCACAAAAATTTAGATCTCGTAGATTTTCTTCCACTTTTTCTGCATTTACTAAACTTGTAGAAAAAATAACAAAAACAGATAAAGCTAGCTTAAAATGATTCATAATTACTACCTAAAAAAATAATTCGTAATATGTGTCTATCCACTTAAGTCAAAGAACAGAAGTGATATACTATAATTAGACAATATCAAACTTCTCTAAAGATAGATAGCCCACCTGATTTTCTATCAGTAGTTTCTCTTTTCTGGTTGATAAAAATCCACATTATCTTTGCTGAGTCTGATAGGTCTTAAGAATAAAGAAGAATTTTTCTGTACCAAACAAATAGTATGTCCCCAATATTTTGGATTGATTTGTATAAAATCATCTCTCCAATGAGCTCCCCGACTTTCTTCTCTCCATAGCGCTGACTCTATAGTGGCCCTAGCAGATAAAATCATATTACCAAGCTCTAAATAATGTTGAAGCAACATATTCCAATGCAGTGACTTATCTTTAATACCAGCCTTATAATACTCCTCCTCTATCTCCTTAATATCTTTTAAGGCTTGAATAAGCCCCTCATGCGTCCTAAATACCCCTACATACTTACTCATAATTCTTTTTAATTGCTGTGTCATTAACTCAATATCGCAAGCTTTTTTAGTAAAAATCTTTTTAAACTTATTGATATTCTTATGCCCTATTGAACTAGAAAATTCTTGGGTATCTTTATTTTGCAAAGAATCTACTGCTTTTTTTGCAAAAACAATAAGATCAAGCAATGAATTACAGCCCAAGCGCCCAGCACCATGCACGGAAATACAAGCAGCTTCACCTATCGCATATAGAGAATCAATTTTATGCTCTCCTTGTCCATCATACTTAATAACCTGACAATTGTTATTAGTTGGGATACCTCCCATATTATAATGAGCTGCGGGAGCAATAGGTATAAGATCTACACTGGCATTAATTTTAGCAAACTCCGTGCAATTCTCAAAAACAGTTGGTAATGTTTCAATTATTTCAGCTTCTGATAAATGCCTTAAATCAAGAAAGATATGGTCCTGATTTTTACCACATCCTCGCCCTTCACTTATTTCAGTTGCAATTGCCCTAGCAACAATATCTCTGGCAGCAAGCTCTTTAAATTTAGGAGCATATTTGAGCATAAATCTCTCTCCAAAAGAATTAATTAACACCCCTCCTGCTGATCTTGCGGCTTCAGTAATCAAAACTCCTACTCTATAAAGAGCTGTGGGATGAAATTGAACAAACTCCATATCCTGCAAAGGAATACCTACTCTAGCTACTAGCCCATTGCCATCCCCAGTACACACAGCAGAAGATGTGGCAGTCTCATATATCTGACTACATCCCCCTGTAGCAATTATAGTATTTTTTGCATTAATTATGTTTATGACACCATTTTCTATATCCCAACACACTGCTCCATAACATTGATTGTGCTCATAAAGCAAATCTAGGACAAAATTATAATTATGGAATGCAACGTTTCTGGTAAGGGCTTCCTCATAAAGCTTATGCATTATTGAATGCCCTGTACGATCTTTTGCAAAGCAAGCGCGGTGAGCAAAGGTTCCCTTGCCATATTCTGTGCTCTGACCACCATATATTTTTTGATCAATAGTACCGTCTTTTATTCGATCAAATTGAACTCCTAGCTCGCTTAGCATGTTTATCACTTCTGGAGCAGATTGACACATTTCTTCAACTGAATCTTGATCAGCCAACCAATCAGAGGCTTTTATAGTATCGTAGGCGTGCCAACGCCAATCATCTGGAGTAATGTTTCCAAGACTTGCATTAATTCCCCCTTGGGCAGCTATGGTATGGCTTTTTAGTGGGTGAACCTTACTTACAACAGCTACCTTTAACTCTCTTCTAGTTGCAAAAATTGCAGCTGCCAATCCAGAACCTCCTGAACCAACAATTAGCACATCATAAAAATGATTCTTTACTTCTAAATCCATATAAATATTGTTCAATCTTGAATCTTTAGCATTCAATTGTTATAGTTTGTGCTATTAGATATATATATAACATTACATAAAATTATGCAAAAATTTCTAACACTAATTATCACGGGCGGGATCATTTATATGATATTTCAACAGAGCATAAGCTCTATGAAACCCCCAGAGCACCTACAAAAACCGGGAACTACGAGTGAAGAACAAAAACCAGCTGAGTTTAGCGGAAATTTTATTGAAAAAACTATCTCTAGTGTTCTATTGAATGTTTTAAAAACTGACGAAGGAAGATTATTCCTTGAAAGCCTTATTCAACCGATGAATAAGGCAGTGGCTGGTTCTGGCAACGGTTTTGAAATGAACAGCGATAAATTTATCAATGCCTTATTCAAGATAAACACTTTTGGTGATGGAGAAAAAGGGCCAGCTTCTTGTGGGCATATCGTTACAATTCAGTATAAAATACTATCTTTAACAAATAGCATTCTTGAAGAAAATACGGCTACATTTCCCCTTGGCTCTAATAAGATAGCTCCAGGATTAGATGCGGTAATTGTTGGCATGAAGACTGGCCAGACTCGTCACGCAACTATTTCTAGCAAATATTTCCCAGAAACTTCTTCTAATAAATTGAGCTCCTTTAAGGTCAATATACTGCTGAAAGAAATAATGCCAGAAAATTTTATCGATGATACTGTTAAAATATTCGATGACCAACTATCTTATAGAGTACCTCTTTTTTGTGGCGGAAAAGCAGTTTATGACGCAAAAATAACCAAACTTAGTGATGGGAAAGTTATTTATAATTCTGTTGATACTGGTACAAAAATTACTATGCAAATAGGTAATTTAGTTTATCCGATGATTTTTTCTCATGCCTTGCATAACAAAATTCCTGTGGGAAATAGAACTGTGATCACTAAAGGGAAATTCTTTAAATCCTACGCGTCAAATTTTAGCACTATATTTCCAGAAACTATGCTGCCTGAGAATGAATATTTTATGCTTGAGTTCTTTAATTTTGAAAACCAAATGCCTACGCCACAAACAACGCTTGACCAAATTCAAGGATTACAACAGCAACAGAATAGTATTACTATAGCGCCTTAGTTTTTCATCAAAGGACGATATATAAAAATGAGATGACAATCAAATGCACTCCTAAAACAAAGTGTTTAAAATTGGCAAATTATGTTCAAGATGTGGGCTTCTTCGGAAACTCACTACCAGAGAGCGAATGCAAGAAGCATACAGAGCGGAAAACCGGAATGTACATAAAGTACATGAGGATTTGAGCACCGGAGTGACAAAGCAGGCGCCTTTGGGAGTAGAGTTTCCGAAGAAGTCTATTGTTCGTTCAAATTAAATGCATTTGTACGGCTTATACACTGCTTTAAGTACCTTCCAGTATGACTTTCATTACAAGCAGCAACTACTTCAGGGGTACCTTCAACCACTATCAACCCGCCTTTATCACCCCCTTCCGGTCCAATATCAATAATATAATCCGCTGTTTTAATTACTTCCATATTATGCTCAATGACAACCACTGTGTTACCTTTATCAACCAATATATGCAAAACCTTAAGTAGTTTTTTAATGTCGTCAACGTGTAATCCAGTGGTGGGCTCATCTAGAATATAAAGAGTCTTGCCTGTTGAGCGCTTTGAAAGTTCTTTAGCTAGTTTTACTCTCTGAGCTTCCCCCCCAGACAAAGTTGTTGCAGATTGACCAATTTTAATGTAACCAAGTCCTACCTCTTTAAGGGTAGCAAGTTTTTCAAATATTGCCGGCACTTTTTTGAAGAACTCAGTAGCATCTTCAACAGTCATATCAAGCACATCAGCAATATTTTTGCCGTTATATTTTACTTCTAAGGTTTCCCGATTATAACGCTTACTATTACAAACATCGCAGTTTATATAAACATCAGGCAAAAAATGCATTTCTATTTTAACTAAACCATCACCTTGACAGGCTTCACAGCGACCACCTTTAACATTAAAGGAAAAGCGTCCAACTTTATATCCCCTAATTTTTGATTCTGGTAGATCTGTAAACCAATCACGAATTGGCGTAAAAGCTCCGGTGTAGGTAGCTGGATTTGACCTAGGAGTTCTACCAATAGGTGACTGATTAATATCAATTACTTTATCTATATATTCAAGACCAGTAATCGACTTATACTCTCCTGGATAAATTTTAGAAGTAGGTTCCAGATACTTAAGAGCTGCTTTATAGAACGTATGAATTACAAGACTAGACTTACCGCTACCAGAAACACCCGTTATTGCAGTAAATGTACCAAGCTTAATAGTCATGGTCAAATTTTGTAGGTTATTTACATCGGCACCTGTCAAAACTATTTGCTTTCCAGCGTGTCCTTCTCTTATTTTATCAGGGATTGAAATATATTTCTTACCACTCAGATACTGCCCAGTTATACTGTCAGCAACTTTCATTATTTCCTCGGGAGTACCTTGTGCAATAATTCTTCCACCATGAATTCCAGCACCAGGACCCACATCAATTATATGCTCAGACTCAAGCATCGTTTCATCGTCATGCTCAACAACGATGACAGTATTACCAAGGTCACGTAAGTTCTTAAGAGTGGCAATAAGACGAGCATTATCACGCTGATGCAAACCAATAGATGGTTCATCAAGAACATACAAAACTCCACTCAACCCACACCCAATCTGTGAAGCAAGCCTTATTCTCTGACTCTCTCCTCCAGAAAGAGTTCCTGATTCTCTAGACAGGCTTAAATAATCCAGCCCTACATTATTGAGAAATCTCAATCTCTCTTGAATCTCTTTGATCACCCTGCTAGCAATTTGCTTTTGCTTTGCATTTAATTTTGAGTCAATATTATCAAACCAATGCTGCGCTTCATGAATTGTTTTAGAAGCAACCTGACCAATATTAAGATTATCAATTTTTACGCACAAAGATTCTTGTTTAAGCCTATAACCATTACATATAGAACAACTATGCTTTGACATAAATCGATGTAGTTCTTCTCGCATCCAAACAGCATCCGTTTTTTTATATTTTGCCTCTAGACTAGGTATAATACCTGCAAAAATTTGATTAATAACATCGCTTTTCCTGTCGTCATTATACTCAAAACTTATAATTTCCTCGCCTGAGCCATAAAATAAGATTTTTCTTACTTTTTCAGAAAGTTGTGAAAATGGAGTAGAAAGCTTAAACTGGTAATGTTTTGCAAGCGATTCAAGCGTGTCTATAAAAAACTTTGAAGATGATTTGCTCCAAGGAACGATTGCTCCTTCTTTTATACTAAGAGCGTAATTTGGCACAATAAGTTGTTCATCAAAGAAAGATTCTTTACCTATTCCTTCGCATGCGCTACAAGCTCCAAATGGGCTATTAAACGAAAAAATTCTCGGCTCAATCTCTTCCAATTGGAAGCCAGATTCTGGGCAAGAATATTTTTCTGAAAGAATAATGCGTTCCCCATTTTGGTATTGGCTATCATGCTTTTCTGGCATCGAAGAAATTTCGATATAAGTAACACCTTCGCCAAGCGCTAAAGAAGCTTCTAGACTTTCTGCCACCCTATTTCCAAGCGAGTCAGAAATGACTAGCCTATCGATGACAACTTCTATCGTGTGCTTTTTATTTTTATCAATTTTAGGTAGTTCATCAAGGTTACAAAGTTCGCCATCAAGATATATCCTTTGATATCCATGCTTTACTAAATTAACTATTTCTCTTCTAAATTCACCTTTTTGACCGCGTACCATTGGAGAAAGAATATATAATTTAGTTCCATCTGGTAAGCCATTCACTATGTCTACCATCTCAGAAATTGACTGGCTTTTTATTGGCAATCCCGTAGCGGGTGAGTAGGGAACTCCAATTCTGGCATACAATAATCTTAAGTAATCATAAATTTCAGTAATAGTTCCTACTGTTGATCTAGGGTTTTTAGATGTGGTTTTTTGGTCAATAGCAATAGATGGAGAAAGGCCCGATATGGATTCGACATTTGGCTTGTTTTGTAGGTGCAAAAACTGCCTAGCATACGATGACAGGCTCTCAACATAACGTCTTTGACCTTCAGCATATATAGTGTCAAAAGCAAGTGATGATTTGCCTGATCCACTAAGACCGGTAATAACAACAAATTTATTTCTAGGTATATCAACATTAATATCCTTGAGATTGTGCTCTTTTGCACCCCTTACTTTGATATATTCTTGCATAAGCCTCTTGACTCGAACTCAGGTTGTTTAGTATTATAGGCCTTAGGAGCAAGTTATTGCAATAGCAATTTGCATTATATTCTTCTTGGATGAGAGAATATTATATGATATAGCTTGTATTTATATTTGATAATTTTTCGATGGTTTTGCAATGGCAGGCAGTCTAAATAAAGTAACTCTAATTGGTAATTTGGGTAAAGATCCAGAAATAAGAACTACAAATGATGGCCGCGAGCTGGCTAATTTTAGTCTTGCTACAAGCGAGAGTTGGAAAGATAAAGTCACTGGTGAGAAAAAAGATAAAACTGAATGGCACAGAGTTGTAGTCTTTAACGAAGGATTAGTCCGCGTTATAAAAAGCTATGTAAAAAAAGGAAGCAAACTTTACATTGAAGGTCAACTCCAAACTAGAAAGTGGGTAGATAACGAAAATCAAGAGCGTTACACTACTGAAATAGTACTTCAAAATTACAATTCTAGCTTAATATTACTTGATACAAAAGGGGAAACTTCAGGTGAGTCTTATGCAGAAGGTAACCCTAAACAACATGTAAATTTTGACAATAGTGATCTAGATGATGAAATACCTTTCTAATATTGCCATCCTGATTTTAGCCACTGTTTTTTTATCGGGATGTGAAACTGTTACATCTAATCAAACAGCTAGTTCTGCTGATGAAATTTATGGTTTTAAAAAAGTATTAGTAAAAGGCGGCGACTTTTTGATAACTACTTATCAAAGAATTGATGATAAAAATGCACCGTTTACGTTCTACATTGAGGGAGACGGAGCTGCTTTTAACGGGAAATTTAAAATCTCGAATAATCCAACTCCAAAAAAACAGATGTTTATAAGTCTTGCTGCAATGGATAAAAGGCCCAACGTAGTTTATATAGCGCGTCCATGTCAGTATACGCCCATGCACCTGAATCCAAAATGTTCAAATCAATATTGGACAAATAAAAGGATGTCAGAAGATTCTGTTCTGGCAATAAATGATGTAATTAACAGTATAAATAATAAGCAAAAATTCAGCTTGATCGGGTACTCGGGCGGTGGGGGCATTGCCATACTTATAGCTGCAAGAAATCACATGGTTAGCGATATCATCACGGTGGCCGGTAATCTTGATCATCAGGCGTTTACAACTCATCATCACGTAACGCCTATGAAGGGATCATTAAATCCGATTGACTATGTAACTCAAGTACGTAATATACCTCAACTCCATATTTCCGGAGGAAAAGACACTATTATACCGCCATTTATTGCAGATAAATTCGTTCAAAAAGCTTCATCTCCTTGCGTTAAGCAGCAGATATTTGCAAGCGTTTCGCATAGAGCGGGATGGAAAGAAATGTGGGAATATATATATATCAAACCAATCAAATGTTATGATTAGTGCAACAAAAAATATAGGTAAATCCTATGACAGAAGTACAAAAAAATAAAAAGTTTAAACATTACGATACTATCACAATTGCTTTTATTGTGTGCTTCCTTACAGCCAATTTAGGGGCAACTAAGCTTTGGCAAGTTGGCTCACTTATCCTACCTGGTGGTATTTTTGTTTTCCCCATGTTGTATGTGTTAAATGACATATTGACTGAAGTATATGGCTTTACTGCCAGTAGAAGAGTAATTTGGATTGCTTTATATAGCAATCTTTTCCTAGCTTTAGTATTATACGCGGTAGTATTTTTACCACCCTCTGATCACTGGGAGAATCAAGAAGCTTTTGTACAAATTTTTTCTTTAGCGCCCAGAATATTTATTGCTTCTATTAGCAGTTATTTTATTGGCGAGTTGCTTAATGCCTCGGTTATTTCAAGCTTAAAAATAATGCTTGAAGGACGTAATTTTGCGCTGCGAGCAATATTGAGTACTTGTGTTGGAGCTTTTATAGAAACCTCCATTTTTGCAAGTATCGCCTTCGGATTTAAACTGTCAGCAAGTCACCTTTTATCAATGATTTTTACTCTTACTTCGCTAAAAGTTTTATATGAGCTAGCAGCATTACCACTAACAGTCAAAGTTACCAACTATTTGAAAAAAGCTGAAGATATGGATTCATACGAAAAGCCTTCTTGGTATGGAGTTATGGGCTGGTCAAAGCCATAAGATTAATATTTTCTACATCGTCCATTTTATTGTTATATAAAAATAAAAACCGAGCTATATGTTGTGCCAGCTCTTTATCTTTCAGGAGTGCTAATAATACCCGAAACATAAGAAATTGCTGATTTACCATCCTCGTCTAATGTAAATGGATTTGCTCCTTGGGAAATAAGCGCACACATCTCCTTCACATTGATAAGCTTTGAAGCTATAAAAAGTTTGCTTTGTATTATTTGATTGATCATAATTCATCTCTCTTTTTGTTAAAAACAAGAGGATTCAAAACAGATCCTCTTATTTTAACTCTAGAGAAACAAAAACGGCTTGATTCCCAGAGTGATCGGGGAGTTCGAAAACCGTTAACAACAGCTACGACAATCTTTAGGAAAAAGTTGCCTTTTTCCTTGAAAATCATTATCGTCTCCCCGACCATAAAGATCGGAGATCCTATCATTTTATGGCTGAAAAGCCATGTTAACGGGGATTTCGACACCCCAAAGAATTGCTGCTTACTTGCTATCCTAAGGTATAAGGAGCAAAAGTCAAGCTATACTTCTTAGAATAGTTCTATACTTCTTAGAATAGTTCTATACTTCTTAGAATAGTTAAATTGTTATGGTTGCTCTATAATAATACTTACACCCAAAACTACCCCCCAACATGCACTAACCAGCGAAAACTCGGTTAGATCATTTTGGTACGACAGACACAACTCGTTTTATCATTATCTCTATAATATGCTCACATAGAGGAGCCTGAATTTTATAATCTGACTTAAATCCTAAGTTAAATTTACTTAAAGTTTGATCGCAAATAAGTTTTTCATGCTCTTTGATTACTGAAGATAAATCATAATCACATTTGAGTTCAAGTTCGATCCGGTCGGATACATCAAATACAGCATCTTTTCTTGCTTGCTGAACAAGTCTGATTATATCCCGGGCTATTCCTTCGCGTTCAAGAGATGGAGTAACTTCAAGGTCAAGCCAAATCATTCCTTGATTTGAAGATAACGGCTTTGCTCCTTGATTTACACGTGGCACAAGACTTATGGTATATTCTTCTGGCAGCAACTCTTCTCCACAAATATTTAGTTTATTCTTATTAAATTGCCAACTACCAGATTTAGCAGCCACAATAATTTCTTTCATCTTATTAGGTAATCTTTTGCCAAGAATTGGAAAATTGATCGATAGCTTTTGATCAGCATTGCCTGATAGATCATCACTAAACGAAATTAATTTTACGTTAATTTCATCTTTAATTAAGTCAGCAAAAGCATGAAATTTACTACTATTTGCAGTAATAATTTTTATCATTGCAAGGGGCTGTCTTACTCTAATATTTTCAGCACTTCGAATAAATAAGGCCGTGCTGCAGATATCAAGAACTTGATCCATTAACACCACCAATTCTAGGTCGATTTCTACTTCATCTAATTTAGGAAAGTCAGTTAGGTGAACACTTTTTTCGCTAGGGTTTAGTCCTAGATAAATATGTTCTGCAATAAGAGGAAGAAGAGATGACATAGCTTTCGTCATCGTGACTATACAGCTATATAATGTATTGTAAGACTCTAATTTATCTTCATCTTTATCAGATTTCCAAAAGCGAGCTCTGCTCCTTCTGATATACCAATTATTTAGCACTTCAAAAAATGACGAGATTATTTCGTAAGAAGAAGAGCTATCATAAGCATCCATATTCTTCTCAATTGCATTAACTGCAATTTTTAATTTTGAAATAATATATCTATCAAGCACATTTTCTGATTTAAAGCTCATTTGCGCCTTGATTTTGTCAATATTTGCATACAAGCAGAAAAAATGATATGCATTCCATATGGGCTTTATAAATAGTCTAAGGCTATCGAAAACCATTCTTCCATCTTTATCGATTAGCAACTCCTGCCCCCTCACAACTGTGGAGGAAAGCATGGTAACTCTTAACGCATCAGCGCCGTATTTTTCAAATAGCTCTAAAGGATCTGCATAATTATTTAGTCGCTTCGACAATTTTTGTCCTGTAGCATCCAAAATAACACCGTGACAAATGCAGTTCAGAAACGGAGGTCGATCAAATAAAGCTGTTGATAACACCATTAAAGTATAGAACCATCCCCTTGTTTGCGCTGAATATTCAACTATAAAATCCGCAGGAAAATGGTTCTCAAACCACTCTTTGTTTTCGAAGGGGTAATGCGCTTGTCCATATGGCATTGATCCACTTTCAAACCAACAATCAAAAACATCTCCTACTCTCCGCATCACTGATTTTCCCGTAGGATCGTCTGGATTAGGGCGAGTCAATTCATCAATAAATGGTTTATGCAGATCATCTAGTTTTACACCAAAATCATTTTCTAATTCTTCAATCGAACCATATACATCAATTCTTGGATATTTTGGATCATCTGATCGCCACACTGGAATTGGAGTTCCCCAGAAACGATTACGACTTATGGACCAATCACGTGCATTTTCAAGCCATTTGCCAAACAAACCATCTTTTATATTACCAGGTATCCAGTTGATTTTTTGGTTAAGTTCAACCATACGGTCTTTAAATTCTGTTACTTTAACATACCAGGAAGGTACTGCTTTATAGATTAGCGGTGTATCTGTTCTCCAGCAATGCGGATAATTATGAATATATTGCTCAGTCTTTACCCAGCTTCCTTGTTCTTTTAGCCTAATAATAATAGGGTCATTTGCTTCAAAAACCTGCATTCCCATAAAATCACTTACTTCGCTAGTAAATTTTCCGGCATTGTCCACAGGACATACAAGTTCAATTCCTTCTTTTTCACAAACAACCTGATCATCTTCGCCGAACCCAGGCGCCATATGTACTATGCCTGTACCATCACCTTCAACAACAAAATCCGCAGCAAGAATTTTAAAGCTATTAGGATGAGTTTTAAAATACTCAAATAACGGCTGATAGCTTAACCCGTTCAAATCATTGCCTTTAAGTGTAAAGAATTGGGTATTTTCATTTATCCCTAATTCTTTAGCATAGTTTTTAACAGCAAACTCACCAATAATGTAACATATGTTTTCTTTTACTACGCACGCATAGTTCATCTCTGCACTGACAGCCAAAGCTAAATTAGCAGGCAGAGTCCATGGCGTTGTCGTCCAGGCTAAAATACGATATTCATCGCAACTACTTGGAGCGTCTTTTGGTATTTCATTTAACTTGAAACCAACTGTAACTGCTTTATCAGCACGTTCTCTATACGAGTTATCTAACCTGGTTTCGAAGTTTGACAATGGAGTCTCACATGCCCAAGAATAAGGCATAACCCTCATTGACTCATATATTAAACCCTTTCTATATAACTCCTTAAATGCCCAAAGAACAGACTCCATGTAATTTGTATCCATGGTTTTGTACGAATTCTTAAAATCTACCCACCTGGCTTGACGGTTCACGTATTTTTCCCAATTATGAGAATATTTCATTACTGAACTACGACAAAAATCATTGAATTTATCAATACCATATTCATTAATTGCTATACGCCCTGAAAATCCTAGCTCCTTTTCTGCTCCCATTTCTGCTGGTAGTCCATGGCAATCCCAACCAAACCTACGCTCTACCTTTTTGCCCTTAGTTGTTTGATACCTTGCATAAGTATCCTTAACAAAGCCGGTGAGTAGATGACCATAGTGAGGCAACCCATTAGCGAATGGTGGGCCGTCGTAAAAAACAAACTCATTGTCTGCAGAAGTTGTATTCCTGTTATCAATAGATTGCTGAAAAATGTTATTTTCTTGCCAGTATTTGAGGATTTGATTTTCTATTTGTGGAAAATCTATGTTTGATATTACTTCCGGATAATAATGCTTTTTATTAGTCATATATTTGATATTTATAATTTTATCTTTTAAGAAAAAAGCCTAACAATAGGAATATCTTCCATTTTTGGCATCTTGATATTGTGTTTAAAACTAGCAATATTGATAATATTATCAAGTGCATTTTTGATAAAATATTTAGTATCTTTATAATCTGCAGAATTATCGCCCAAATAAAATGCTCGGGCTGCTCCATACACACCAAGCAATAAACCTCTTTTTGTATAATAATTATGGTCGCTAGACTTATCCCCAGCATATTTCCAAATTATATCACAACTATGGCACGCTGCTTCTGTACCAGTGACAATGTTTGTAGGTATCAGGTAATAACCAGAGCACCTTAACGCTACTTTTTTTGACATCACACTCAAAATCCTAATTTCAAGAGCTAGCGCAATTTGATCACGTATCTTCTTTGGCTTATCTAAAACAGACAATTGTTCTAACATTTGTTCATCAAGCCACTTTTCAAAAGCAGATGTTATTTCTTGTATGCCTGACGGAAAAATTATATGATTATATCCCATATGAAGACCTATATTAGACTCAGCCATACTAATTAAACCTTCCGACCAAGATATAGTCTCTAGCAACTTTCGGAACTCTTTAAAAAAATTAATCCTTATTGCCTGCTGTTTTTTCTCCACATCGCTCATTTTTCAACCTTTTCACTTGACAGCCTGGTTAACTATATAGATAATGAACTCTTATTACAACTAAATGCCGACCAGGAGGTAATTTCTAGTGGCAGTACATATTAGTGTTCATGGTGGAAACAGCGAAAAAGCAATCAGCGATCTTAAACGCAAGATGCAAAGAGAGCTTGTATTCCGTCAAATGAAGACCTCTCGTTTTTATGAAACACCTTCTTCAAAAAGAGTTCGTGAAAAACAAGAGTCTGACAGACGTATAAGAAAAAACAACCGCAGGAAGAGAATGGAAGGCTAATTCTCAAAATGTTGTGTAGGTAAATTAAAAAGAGCTTCAGCGTAAACACTGAAGCTCTTTTTGTCTTAAATAACGACTAGCAGAAATAAAAACACTAGTTGCAAAGAATTTGAGGTAATACAAATTTAGCTAAAAATACATACAACCCCTAGAGAAAACTTACTTGAGTCTATGACTACACAGACTAGAATATAACATACCCTAACAAGTTTCCTTGTAACGCTTGTCTAACCCTCTTCAGAAATCATTGTAAGTGCTGTTTTGAGTCTTTGGAATAGCTTCTGATAGTGGGTTTTTTCTCGCCTGCTTTTCTCTTTTTGTTTCTGGTCTCCACATAAAATATAATTTTCTCTATAATTGGTTTTGCTACTAAGTTTATTTTATGTAGTTAAGTTTTTGTATCCCACTATTTTTACAACCACAAGCTGAATTATTCAAAAAACATTTATCGGCTCCGTTGCACAAATTAGTGATTTTACCGATAGCTATCATTTTGATCAAAGTAAGTTAAAGAAAGCTTACTTTATTATTTGGGCAACAAAGTTATATAAACTAATTCTTGTTGCGTATATAATCATCAATCTTACGTATTTTTCTAACATTTTGCTCTACTTTAGGCGGATGGTACTCTTCCATACCGGCCTTCTTCCTATGTTCATTGATACCGTCTACGTGTTTATCTATCTCTTCTGCAACCTCAACTTTTCTCTGATCGATTTGTTGCAACACTTCTTGGCTCGAACTAAATTCTTCTATAGATTTTTTGAGCTTCTCCACTTCAGTACGCCCCTCTTCTTTTGCCATCGGGGCAACTTCAGCATAATAGCTTTGCATTAACGATGGTAGTTCTACGGCGGTAATATCTTCTCTGCCATAATGTTCTTTGACAATCTCATAAGCTGAGCTAATGTTATTAGCAGCTACATCAAAGGTTGTTTGATAATCTTCTTGGCGACTTATAAACTCATCACTAGTATGAATTTGTTTTTCCACTTCATAAGCTCTATCAACCATATGCCTCATCTCTGAGTCCTTTGCATATTCAGTCATAAAAGTTTTCCCCATTAAGGATGGATCTTCTCCACTTGTTAATGCATCATGAACTTTTGAATTCAAGTCACGTCTTTCAAGACTCTTATACAGCTCTAGATTACTGTTACCCTCGCGAGTAGCTTGGGCTAAGAACTCTGGCGATATCACACTTCTGCCTTCTGCTCGGCTATAATCATCAATAGTCTTAGTAATCCCAGACCTTGTAATCTCAGCTTTTTGATTGGCAAGTTGCTCAGCATATGTTTGTTTTGTAAAGTTTCTGGCATCAGGATCAGTATTAATTTCATGCCAAGCGCCCCCGCCAAACGTACGACTTATAGTATCAATTTTGCCTCCCGATAACCCTTTATATAACCCACTTTTAACACCCTCAACCTCAGAAACCAACTCTTGCCCGAATTGTCTTTGTTTATCCTGTTTTAACTGCTTTCTTTGCTCACTCGAGTGTTGTATTTCTTCTAAAGATCGAATAGTGCTGCTATGCTTACCAACTAAACCGATACCTCTGTTAGACATTGCAGCAAATGCATCAACATATGCCTCTTGGAATTTTCTTGCTTCAGAAGCCTTTTTGCCTAACTCTCTGAGTTTAGGATCTTTAAGAACCTTATCAACAGACTCTTTCTCTAAGGCAGATAATTTATCATACTCTTTCCCAAATTTGGCTTTAGCAAATTCACCTTTAAGCGCTGAAAGGTCTCTTTTAGATAGCTCAGCTGCTGCCTTATGCGCTATAGCCTCACGTTTAGATTGTGGCAATGATGGGTCAACATTTTGAAGCAACTCTGCTTTTAACGCTTGCCTATATTCTTTCATTGCTTCTGGGTTAATTTTACTCCTATCCAATCCTGTATTTTTTCTGACTTCATCAAGAACAGCTGGGTTTGCTCCAGAAGTTAAAGCTTCACTTTTCAACATCCTTATACGAGCCTTATCAACGAGAGCAGAGGGGGTAAGCCCTTTTATAGTATTAACCAACCCTTCTCGTGCCTCTTTACCAATTGCCTTATCTACTAAACCAGTAGCCACGCGTTGTGCACCAGCAGCTGCACGACCAGGCATTTTTGCTAGATAAGCATTGGATTTATCAAATGTATCAGCTACTGCTCTCTCACCGACCTTACCTAGATTAGTAAAGTTTCCAGACGTACCAGTAATAAATCTTGCAACTGATATGGTCAATGCATTAAATTTATGGAGCAAATAGATCGCAACAAATATTAGTAACAAACCATCGAGTTGAACAAAATTTCCATTCCAAAACTGATTTAATCGTCTTGAGTCTTTAACTGGATCTAAGAAAGGAAGATCTACATACCGCTCCCCTATACAAGCATAGGCTTCACAAAAGTTTGTATTTGATGTACTACCTACAACGTCATTATCCGCAAAATGGTCTAAAGGTATAGGAATAGGCCTAGTAACTTTTGAAAACTGCTCAGCTTTCATTGGTTGTGGGAACCACCAGTAAAATAACGAATTACCTAAACTAAAACCAAGCGCCTCTTCTGTTTCTTCTCCAAAGAGAGGTGTACTACCAGCACTGGTCATTTTAGGAAAATCATGCTTACATACTCTGAATCCTAATGCTCCATATATCTCTTGACGCAAGATCATTGAGATAAAAATCAATCCTGTAAATAATATAATTGGTTGAACTGCATACGATATTAATTGTTTTAACCAGTTCTCAAATAATGATCTAGTTACCCCAAATAACATAAAACAAATAAAGATTGGGCCCATAGTTATTATCATCCCAATAGCTATAAGTGCCGTAAGATAAATCACTGCAGCCTGGAAGAAAATCATCAGTATAAAGTACAGTGCTATGAAAAATAGTATGATATATATAAAACCCATCCAATCTACAAATAACAAAGAAAGTAGCTTTGAAATAGTTTGAGGAGCTATCATTAGCGCTAATATACCAGGTGACCCAGGGCCAGTTGCGCCAGCTTCAACAATTATTTGTAAAATCTGCTCTACACCACCTATGAAATAAGCAAAAAGGTAATCATTAAAAAAGGTCCAGCTATATTCAGCACTTAAAAGAGCTGAAACTATCGCTATTTTTCCTACTCTTACTATTAGCTCAGTATGCGTAACCTCTAAATTACCTGCTAGGTATGAAAGAGCAGTGAACATTATGTATAAGGTAAGCATGGCTGAAACTGCAGACCTATAGCCAGGATTCTGCACAATACCCATGTAAATGCCTCTTATTAACCCATAATTACCATCCGCACCAAATAAGAAATCTTTTACTAGTTTGGTTACATAGGAAATTGGGTCTGGATTTGTTCTAGTAACCCCAGATTTTACCACTACTCTATATTGCCCATTATTATCATCATAAAATTTATCAAGTATCTTGAAGTATAGCTTAGTATCTGCGTATTCTTGCTTTACTGAATCTGATTCAAACTGATAAACTCTTCCTCCAGCTTCGCGAGTATTACCATTTTTATCCACCTCATACATAGAATAACCATTTGGTTTTTCTCCTACGTGAAAGCTTATCCCTCTTGGATCTCTTTGCGAATCCAAAGATTGATTTGGGTCTCCACCTTTCTCGCTAATTAAAGCGTATAGACCGACACCTTTTCTAAATAAGCAAGGTGCATTTATTAATTTAGCGTTAGCACTATTAGTGCACATACGATCATCTATATATCGACAATCACGCAAACGTTCACAAAACCTTGATAACTTATGTTCGTGTTTACTGGTCCCGTACCATGCACACCAAGCAGAAAGTTCAAATGAAGTATTATAATCTAAGCCATATTCCCAACCTTTTACAGCTATAGCCAAAGGTCTTCCATTAATTCGATAGCCAGAGTCCACCCATGGGGCAACCTGATTTTCTCCCACTTGACCATCAAGGGCTTCTTTTGAATATCTCGAGGATATGCTAAATGTTGCATGGCCAAAGTCATCTGCTTCAATGCATCGCTCACCAGTACATCCAGTCAGAAACAGCATTGTAAATATAGTAATGATCCAATTTTTATTCATTACTTATTCGCCTCCCTGTAATTTTGTGCTTGTTTTTCGTTCAACTATATCTGGCTTCGATACTTGGCTTTCTGATTGAGAAGAATCTATATTATCTACTTTACTCACCACAGAATCTTGATTACTAGATTTTGGGGTTGGTTCTTCTTTGGGTCTTTCCACTTGTGACTCATCAATACTATCCCTTCTTTCAACTGAATCTGATTGTTGAGTCATTGTTTCAGGCTTATCAAGCTCTGGACCGGAATCCATTACATGCTGTTTTAAAACCTCGCTAGGAGTTAGAGGTCTCTCTAACGATTGTTCAGATTGAGACCCGCTACCTAAGGAAATATTCTTTGATCCTTCACTTAAAGTAGCAGAATTATCGCTCATTCCAAGACCACTAGAACCCATTGTTAACCCAGGCCCTTGTCTTTCTACACTACTTAGACTTGGAGACTTCAATTTACTATCAGTTTTTCCTGAATCTTGAGAATCTATCGTTATACCCGATTTGCCTCTTTCACTACTTAGACTTGGCGACTTCAATTTACTATCAATTTTTCCTGAATCTTGGGAACCTATTGTTATACCAGATTTGCCTCTTTCACTACTTGGGCTTGCTGATATCCAAGTTTTTTTGCCAGTCTCAGTACTCGCGCTGTCACTAGAAACCTTTGGTTCTTGATCAGTTGGTAGTTCTTGTAAACCTTCTTTAGTACGAGCAAAATTATCATAGTTCACCTCACCACCTGACCTACCACCTCTATGTGAAATTTTCTGATCAATTGCCTTTTCTTTAACAAACTTACCTATTTTAGACGGTATGCTTGTAATAGGGCTTGCAAGTTTATTTATATCCCCAGTAATATCTTTAATCGGGTTCACTCCTTGTTGTAATTTTCCATCCTGGCGAGCAGCTATTACATTTGTTAAATATTGCACTACCAAAGTGGTATAACTTACAAGACCAGCAGCTAATTTTGATAGAGCAAAGAATAACAAAGAAGAGGTTGCTAGCACTGAAAGTGTGCCCCCTTTAGAGAAAAAGTCGGTAACATTGCCAATTGACTCAAGTTGTGGAACATAAAAAGGTATTCCAGGCAAAAACGGTAAAGTAAAAGAAAAACTAAGTGGTATGCCCATATTATTAAGATCAAGGCCAATCTTTATTGGTATTAAAATACCCCAACAAGCTCTTACAATTGTTTTAGCTATGTGATCACCCATAATTTGATCTATCAACAAAAAGAAAATTAGCAGGATTGTTGGCTGAATCATATAACTAAACATTACTGATAGCCAATTATCAAACATACTCTTTGTTCGCTCAAACAATATGAGTACTATAAAAAATGGGGCTAAGGAAACCATTACCGCAAGGCCCAAAAACGCCAGGCAATAACTAACTATCACTTCCAAAATAGCCCTAAAATAAATCAATATCGCATATATTGTTATTATGGCAAAGAAGGTCATCCCGGTGTGAATCTGTAATAGTTGAATAAACAACAATCCCCAAATCCTACCATTTGTGTATTTATCAAATATCGGATCAATAAACCCAAATACATTGCCAGCCTGACTCGTAACACCAACAACTGCTGTCATCAAGGAGTCTGATCCGTCTATAAAAACATTGAATAAGTTCTGACTAAAAAATGTCCAACTTGTTTCACTAAACAAAGCCAAGACTACACCAATTTTGAGAACCCTTGTAACAATATCTGTAACAGTTATTTGCGTAGCGCCAGCTAAAAATACCAATCCATATATTATAACATATAATACCAACATAGCACGAGCAATGCCTTGGAAGGTCGCATTAGTAATCAATTTGTGATAAATGATCATGGAAAGTTCATTAAATTTTTCTCGCAAAGGTTTTACCAATTTACCATAGACAAGATCAGAAAACCAAGTACTCCCAGTATAGTTAGCAACTTTAACTTGTACTACGCCTGTTAAATTATCATTTGGGCGAACAACACGTACCCATAAAAAGCCAGTAGATCCAGCATTCCCTCTAAATATTCTTTCTGCGGAAGTACCTGACGTAGAGTCGCTGGGCACACCATTTTCCTGAATCAAATACTCTACCTTTATAGCGTCCAAATCTGCTTTACTTACGACTGCTAAAGCATTGCCTATTTCAATGTCCATTAAGTATCTTCCAAAATGGAGAAAATTCATAAATTGGTTAGGCTTTACAATATTTAAATTACTTAAAAATTCTGTATACCCCAAAATAATCGACCAATCTTCCATAAACTGACTATAACCTTGGACCATACCGTTAATTAACCAGCTAGTATTAAATTCAAGATCTCCATCTATATCAGATTTATAGTAGAAAAAATCCTTGCCAGTAAATGATGAGTTAACAAATTTTTCAGTAACCTCCTTTATAGTCGTACCCCCAACTGCTAATTTCATCCCTCTCCCCTTATCGTAGTAACAAAGAGGGTTATTATCCTTTCCATTAGAGGATTCAGCACAACTTACGAGATTTGCCTTATTAATATCAAAAGCATTGTTATTAATCCGTCCTTGCATAGTTTTTGTGTTAGTTCCAAGATCCCAATATAAGCCTGGTGTACTACAATTTTCTGCATACTCTACTATCCTTGTTGTCTTAATCCCATCAGCACAAAATTGCTGAGCATTACTGTATATTATTCTGTTATCTGGAATAGAACTTTGAGTATAAACAACAACTAAACTATCTAGCGACCCTAGTTCTGCATTCATTTCGGATTTACTGCCAAAATATGAACCAGTCGAATCCAAAGTAATATTAATTACATCATCCTTTTTAACCGGAATTTTTAGACGCCCCTTAAACGTAAAATAATCTGCATAATCTTTTACCCTATCTTGAAAAGTCATTTCTGGTACAGCTTGGTAACGCATTAATACACCATCTTTATAATGGTGAAAGTCGGAAATATATTTGTCCTGATTATAGTCGTATTTTTGAATAAATACCTGAGGCTTATCAAATCTAGGATCCACTCTATATAATACCTTATACTTTGAAGGTCTTGGTAAAACTCCTTTTGTTGACCACTCTATCTGAAGCAATTTACCTTCACTAACATTAGTCCCAACTGGTATCCATTTACCACTACTATCTAAATCCAACGAAGCAGATGATTGATGAATACCAGAAAACTGAGGCACTTCTAAACATGAAGGAATAATCGATGTAATAGTATCAAAGCTAGCATTCATCCAGCCAAATCGAGAATCATCATTCGTAGCAGATGCATTACTATGCACGCTCCAAACAATTAATACGGCCCCTGTGGAAGAAGACCCAAAAATGTTGATTTGGGATTTTTGTATCTTAATATCCTGAAATTTTGTTTTTCTATTGACTATAGGTGTGTTTAATTGCGATAATAATTGAAGGTTCTAAGAACTTATAATCAGCTGTTTTACATTGTGAATATTTTTTAATATGAGACATTAGGTGTCATGGGTTTGTCTAGTGTTTGGTGTTTTTACCTAGTTTTTCTTCTAAAAATCTTACAATTTTTTCTAAATCCATAATGCTATTATCTTTGGTAAAATTATAACGACCAGTAAATGATAGATGCTCCCAAGCTACTGGAGAAATTCTAATAAAATTATCAATTACAGATTTTGAGGCGCCTGTTGCAATCAATCTTTCATAGATGATATTTAATATTGTGGCATTGTAAGAAATGATCTTATTGGCTAATAATCTTACTGCGTGAGCACTGACATTATTATCAACTATTCTTTTGCCTTTGAAAATTCCATAATAAATCTGACGTATTGTGCCTTGTAAATAATGATAGCTTTCAGTTCTGTTTCTTGCTGACTTGATAGCTTGCCTTAGTTTGATATCATCAATAAGATTGAGAACGTGGGTGCTTTTAAAGATTTTGTTATATTCATAAAGTGCTGCATTAAGTCTTGCATATCGAGCATGGGTTGATAGTTTTCTCATCAGAATATCCTGGGTATTTTCTTGTAACAGTAATGATAATAAAACTCTAATAATCCAGTTTTTATTTGCCTTAATTAGGTTTTTATTGATTTTTACTTTTGGCGTTATGACGCCACCGTAACAACTTGGATCTCTTGCAGAGCCTATGTCTTCTGCTGCTTCTTTAATATTTTTGATACTTGGTAAATAGCCAACATCAATTGAATCAAGTCCTACAAAATTAATAGGATTGAGAGAATGATTATCTCCAGTTACGAAATTAATCTCAATATCTGATTTGTTACCAAGGATTAAATCATATAACTTATGACCCTCATACTCATTTAAACCTATAGTTTTAGCATTTACTACTGCATGATTAGATAGAAGGGAAAGTATTGAAATGCCAGTACCTTTACCAGCGTATTTAATGGAAAATCTAGATTGCAAAGTGGTATTAGTGGATCTATGTTTTTTACCATCAGCATCTGCTAAGGTTTGATTATCTAAAAGATCCCAGGCTTTAAATATCGCAAGTTTATTGAGATAATTAGAGCAGGTGTCATTAGTACTTGCAAGCGTCTCGAATCTAATAAAATCAGTTCTAGTTGAGCGTAATAAATTAAAATTTAAATCGGAGATCTCTGACATATATCCCATACTGATACCAAAGGCCTCTGATAGAAGACAAGCTCTAAGAGCTGTGAGATCTGGTTTTTGGCGCTTGATGTATTTAGGTTTAATGTGGTTAAATCCATCCCATAAATTCATCTTATCGCCAATAAATTTGAGCAAATCAGCGATTTCTATTTTAGGTAAATTGGCAAAAAACCCATCAGATATCGGCTCTTTTGGCTCATAAATTAAATCCCAAGATTTGATGCTATCTTCGTTATTGATAATCTTGATATGTTTATTAGCACCAGAATCAATGTTAGCGTTTGTTCTGAGTAATGCTTTATCTAATTCATCTAATGCCTCATCAAGCCTTTGATCACAGTAATTACGGATTTTATAGTAACCAAATTTCTCAGCAATCTCTAGCGACTTCTCGATATTTTCCTCTGGAATTAAATCAAGGTCAAAATCTTTATAAGAGATGCTGTCATTACAACAAAGTCTGCCCTTGTCAATATGATGAAACATTTTTTCATATACATAGAATTCTAGGCGATAAGGATCAAAATAATCAGGATTATCAGTGTTTTTGAGATATTCTATAATAGATTTTTCTTTAATAAGAGAGGTGTTACTGGAAATTTTTAATGATCCAGGATTTTTATTGCTTAGGTAATGATTTTTAAGTAATTGCATTAGGCTCGGTAAATTACTTTTATGATTCATCAGAATGAAATCAACATGAAGCATGATGGGACGTAAATATCTTGCAAGAGCAGAAGATGAGTCCTGATAATATTGCCACTTGGCCTTTGTTTTATCAAATATTTTACCTTCAATAAAACTAGCCATTGAGGTGAATTGATCCTTTGGTAATATTTGATATGCTTCTTTAGTTAGTTGAGGATAATTTAAATTTTGTTTATTCTCCTCTTCAGGAAACCAATGAAGAAACTTGGCAAGCTTAGGAAATTCTAACACTAAGCTAGCGCTATGTTTTAAACATTCATCCTCAGCATATGCTTTAGCCTTTTCTAATAGTAAATTAACATGGTGCCCAAATGTGATGATAAGATTATCCATAAATTGTTGATAGCGATGATGAATAAAGCATAAGACATATAGATATTGCTGAGGTTTAATAAGTTTCTTCAGGCGAGAAGTTGAATAATTGTGAGTTAAATCAGCATAATAACCGATACTATTTTTTGAAATATTTAGAGTTGGTAAAAATAACTTACCAAACTCATAAAGAGGCTTTATTTTTTGAACCTTTTTGATCTCAAGTCTAACAGCAGTATATTTAAAGTCTTTTTGATCATATCGAATGTTGCTTAATTCCATGATAATATCATCATGATCTTCATGTTCACGTTCTGATTCATTTTCTTTGTTAGCATTATTTTGAGTATTATCTTGAGAATCTTGCACCTCATCAATATCGCTATGATGTCTATCGATGATTTTACTTAATTGTTTTTGAATATCTTCAGGTATGGATAGTATAAGATTATTAAGTTTTGTTTCATGCTCACTTAATACTTTACTAAAAATATCCTGTAACACTCGGTATGAAGGAATAACAACTTTTATCTGTTCGAAATATTTAAATAACTCTAAGGTTGCAACTTCTGGCTTTGGATAATACATGATCAATTCACAAAGATGAGTCTCGATTTGCGGAGAGAGACTCGGAGACCAATCTCGATAATCATATAAGTTTAAAATAATAGCTTGTTGAGATTTTATTATCGTTCTATAAGGCTTATTATTAATATTTTTAAGAGGCAAATCGAAGTAAAGCTTTGCCACATATAAAACTTCTTTTGGAATATCTTCCAGACTAAAATTATAAAATTGCTGGGTAGCTCTGAAATATCCTAACTGAATAATAAAATATATTTTTAATTTTATGGTTTTATATTTAGTTAATAATAAATGGTCATCTGCTGACAAACTGAAAAATATCTCCATCTCTTGATCAGTAAAATTTGGTATATTGTATAATTCATTAATTTTATTCTCTGGAAGTAGATGAATTCTATTTTTTATTTTCACTATTCGAAGTCCATTTTAACGGTGGTTTTTGTTAACAAAAAATTCTAGCCAAAAAATCACCGCAAAGCCAGTAAATAAAGTAAAGTTTTGCTGTACATTTATTTAAAATACAAATAAGCTAAAAATTATAATTAATGTGTACTAAAGGTAAATATGAAATATGGTTATGCGAGGGTCTCGACTAAAGATCAAGTTTTAAATTTACAAATGGATGCTTTGCAAACTGCAGGTTGTCATAAAATATTTTATGAAGTTGCCAAGGGCGCAAGAGCAGATAGACCAGAATGGTTAAAGCTGCTTGAGGAAATTCAAAAAGGCGATACTTTAATAGTATGGAAACTTGATCGAATGGGTAGGTCATTGCATCATCTAATTAAAGTGGTGAATGATTTAATAGCTAAAGGTGTTGATATTATTAGTATACAAGATCCTTTAAACACAACATCTGCACAAGGAAGACTAATCTTTAATATGTTTGCCTCACTCGCTGAATTTGAAAAAGATTTAATACGTGAGAGAACCATGGCAGGACTCAAATCTGCTAGAGCAAGAGGGAGAATGGGTGGCAGACCCAAGGGATTATCTGAAAAAGCTAAGAAAGCTGCTTGTACAGCTGAGGCTCTGTATTTACAAAATGAACTAAAAACTGATGATATAGCTGAGCAACTAGGAATTTCTAAAACAACATTATATAAATATTTAAGGGCAAGAAACGTGCAAATTGGTGCTCCACAACAACTCTAAAATCCAAATCAACATTTTTGGGTCTTCTTCCACAGGGGCCCTAATACTAAAATTAGTCGAACAAGTTTCATATCATTGTACTATTTACTTATCATTACCTAGAGATCTTCATTTTCACTATTATCACTTACCTTCCCTTCAATACCAGACCTTTCTACTTTGCTAACCTCAGTGCCCTCTGACAGGGGGCCAGCTTTATTTAGCTGATTAGACATTGACTCAAATTTTGCCACCATTTTCTTAACCATTCCAAGTGGTGGGTCTGTTTTTATATTTGAAGTTTTTGTGCCTTCTGACATTGATGCACCCTCTCCTCCAGAGCCTTCCTCAATACTAATGTTCCCTCTTCCTTCAGAATGTGATCCAAACGTTAGCCCCTCTCTTGCCTTTGAATCCGAAGAAGGATTATCAGTTCCCCCTCGGCTCCCAATTTGTATTCCAGATGTTTTAGCTTGTGTGGTAGGGGCGGTTCTCTTCCACGCAGTGCTTTCTTCAGCCTTGCCAGAACTAGAAGACTGTGATGAACTTGGATTAGATTCGGAATCGGGTTTTGAGCCTGTTTTAGGAGTATCAGGCTTGCTTCCCTCTTCTTTCTCTACATCATGTCTATTCCCGGACTCTAAAGGAGCTTTTTTATCTCCTTTTCTCATGCTTTCAAGTCTTGCTCCGGCTTGTTCCTTCATTGCTGCTCTTGAATCTGCATCTAGACCAACTTTTTTCAGCATAGAGTTTTCTGCTGCGCCAGACATTGCTTGACCCATGCCTGTTGCTGATGGCCCACCGACTCCGCCAGCGATACGGCCAACTATGCTAGCAGAAAAATCAATATATCCCCATAGACAATATGCAAGCATCAGTAATACAACCATATTCTGCATACTTAGTCCCATTTGGCTGCTTCTGTGGTCAAACCCCCAAGGAGCAAACCAGTTAAAGCAAAATAACTCAACATCAAGGAATGCTGGTGAAATCCCGGGGATAGTAGGAAATGGGATTTTGATAGGAATGGCACATTTCCAGCACACACTATAGCCAATCACATAATCTAGATAGATAGTAAATAGCTGAGTTAAAATTATTATGCCTGCAAGCATAATTATAGGTTCAAGCATATATCTGAATGTAAATTTAACCCAGTTATCAAAAAGATGCCTTGTCTTCTCGAATAATATGAAGGTTAAGAATAGAGGGGAAATTCCAATTAATACTGCTATAGCCATATAAGCCATTAAGTAAATTGCAATTGCTCTAAATAGCACTATAATAATTATCCCAATACATACGATTATGAGGATAAAATATAATACACCGTTTAAGCCCATTGCTGGAAGGGCCATAATCTGAGCTGCAAAAGTGGAGCTTAAGAATATTTTTGTCATTACCTCATTCATAAACATCATCGGGTTAGAAATACTTGTACTTCCACTGAACAAACTATACCCAGACATATTTGCAATAATTGTATCAGAAAACTCTGTGGTAAAATCAAAGACATAAGTATTAAAAAATTCAAACGTAGAATCATTCATCAATCCAGATACAAAGGCTATTTTTACTATCCTTACTACCAAGTCTGTTTGACTAATTTTTACCATTCCCAGCAAGAACATCATACCAAACGTCATTATATATAGAATGAGTATAGCCTTAATATAGGTAAAGAAATTCGTGCAATTTCCTTCTCCGCCTAGGCCCTTATAACAAGTCATGTTTTTAAAGATAGTTATTGCTGCACCTTTAATTTTTCCTTTAAATCCTTCAAAAAATGGACCAAGAACGTCTCTATAAAAACCACCCCTTTCAACCTCTGTAAAAAACTGAACCTGATACTGACCAAAGCTATCTTTATAATCATTAGGATCATTCTTGATCTTCATCCATAAATAGCCTTCATTATTCCCAGGCGCCGTAATGCTACCAGAGCCATTGGCATCAAGCAGAAGATTTCCTGTGCTTAAACCAGTCATATCATTATTCGGGTTTTTGCCGTAACTTGCGATTATATATTGCACCGCACCACGCCCTTGTAGAGTATCATTATATACATTTCCATTTGTTCGACGACATTTTGTCTGTTTTACACTCAGTACATAACCTCCAGTGTTATCAGCAAATTGGCCGTCATAGTCATGGAATCTATACTGCAGATAGCCGACATCGCTACCCGTATAGATAGTATTCATTATAATTTGCTGACTATCCGAACCGTTCAATAAGGATCCTACGCTAGCGCCTCCCGTATTGCTTGCATCGCTTATGGCTTCTTGTGTTTCTGAGCTGTTTAAATAAGATTGATCACTACCTATTGCTGCAAATGAATAACCACTTCCTAGATTTTGCTTGTTAGATGGATTTAGGTTCGAATCAACTCTATACAAAAGTCCAGCAGCATTGTCTGCAGAAAACCAGAAATACTTCTCGTCTTTATATGCTCCATTCACATAAGCATGTTCAGTTGTACAATTCCTATTGAAATTGGTAAATAATGCGTTAATATTATTAGACCAAGGTGATGTATACTTTCCATCGTCTCTGTATGGCTCTGGTGCTATACCATTTACATTTCTATAGCACGAACACCAATCACAACTCCTTTCCCAATCTCCCGAAGCACCATTACATGTAGCTTCATCACTAGGCCAATAACTTAAATGCAAACCTCTAGTATAACACCCCTGACTGCAATTACATTCATAGCATTGCTCCACATATTCACATCTATCAACATATGTTGACGAAGCATTCCAAAGAGAATATCGTCCACAAATAGGGTTATACTCTCTTTTTCCCTCACGGCAATCAGCACTCACATTTCCTTTTTGAATCGAACTATAAACACTAGAACTGGGGGACGAAGTTTTTTTATCCCTCTGAAGAGTGACAATTACTTTATCATTCTTGAAGATCTGTGTTAAATTCCTCCATTCATTTGTTTGGGCATTAAAAATTAATGTGGCAGGAGCAGTAACTCCATCTTCGACCCTTGGAATTTCAATTACTCCACCACTAATATCTAAATTTGAGTCGCTTTGTAAATTGTATCTAGGAACATAAGCTTTACAGAGACTTATATCTCCTTTTAATGTAAATGTAACTCTCTGACCAGAATTAACTCTTAAATTTGTATTTAACCACTTACCATAAGTACTTGGATCAAGGCTAGTTGCAGCGCCAGTTGTTTCAGAGCTAAGTGCGGTATAATTAGCATTAGCTTTTAGTACAACTGTATTAGTTAACTTATCAGAACTTGATACAGAACCGTCGCCAGCAAAATTATATCTATATAAACAACCATCGGTTAAGTCCATGCCACCCATTATTGCAATAATCCATAAAACGATACAGAGTAATATTGCTACCAACGTTAGAGTTCCTATCATAACCAATTTACTTTTATCCATCAACCACCTCCCCCGCCACCGCCAGTTGAGACTGAATCACTCGCTCCGCCGCCTCCACCTGTTGATACCTTGTCGGAAGCCCCTCCTCCATCTGTTGACATCTTGTCGGAAGCCCCTCCTTCCCTTTTTTTATTAGATGATGTATCCTTTGTAGCGTCCTCCACCGCTCCCTTCTTATCTCCAGTTTTAGCTTTTATGATAGCTGACGCAATATTTTTAGCCTTATCTATTATTGCATTTGGGTTTGCTGTCACTGCGGCCATATTTACACCACTTACCAAATCAGAGGCAAATTCATTCACCGACTGTATGAAGTAATAAAATACAATGACAAACATAATCACGTATAACAAACTAAGAGCTATATTTAAGTAATCATTAATTTTTGGAATCTCAAAAAGTATTAAGATTTTCTTTTCCCAACCATGACCAAGTGAGTATTTCATTAACTTATAGCCCATGCTTGCTTCACATTTTTCTGCTTCAACCGCTGGTAACCTCAATTCAAAGGTGCTAAAATTATATTCTCCTGCCGAATAGTCATGCCGTTTATACTCACAGTTTCCATAAATCGCAGAGTCATACACCGTAAGCAATAAGGCAATAAACCCTCCAATAACGGCCGGTTGCAAGGTGCATGAAATAACAAGTTTTAACCACGAATCAAAATAACCCTTTGTTCGTTCAAACAATACCATCGGAATAAAGATTGGAGATATATATGCAAGCGCATATAATGTGACCATACAAACTAAATAGGCTGTCAAGAAATATAACAATACCGACATAAATACGATAGCAAAAACCATTCCCATCATCACTATAATGATATTACCAGCCATGAAGAAGCCAAACATAACAGTAAAGAAAGTTAAGGAGCCAATTTCTCCTAATGCATCTATACCGTTATCCCCAGGATCCCCCCAATCAATTGCTGACCCCGCATTACCAATATTATTGCCCGTTTCGACTAATGATCCAATCATTGTGCCCATATTGTAAAATAACTGCATTCCTAAGTAATAGCCAATGCGACAATCGATAGCATCCCAGATTTTATAAAATTCATAGCCGGTTTCATATTTTGTTCTGTCAAAATTACACAAACCTTGTGAGCCACCGGCTAAAAAGACATATTCCGTAAAATTAGAAGTTAATTCTACCAATATTGGTAATGCAAATTCCGTCATACCATTATGTTGTACTTCTCTACCGTACTCTATGGTCTTGGCACCAAGCCCAACAGCAAAATAACTCACTAGAAGAAATTTCATTAAGAATAATGCTATTTTATTTAGATGCACATATTCACCATTCATTACTATTTGAAAACCGTAAACCATAACATAAAGAATTAGCGCTCCTCTTACAGCCATCTTCATAGCATTCTGAAATTCTGGAAATGGCCTTAGCATGGTAAAAGTAATATCATCTTCAAAAGCGGGACATTCATTACCAACGTAAAATACTTTGTTCAAAGTATCTCGTAAGCAATGAATAGTAAGGCCAGAAAAGCTTAAAATAGACTGACTTTTACTCCGCCCGTCGTAACAAGACTTACCTAAGGTTCGACAAATCTCTTCAACTTGTGCACCGACAACACCGGTTGGTGCTTTGTCTCGGCACATAACGGGCATCATTCCTCTTGAAGTAGGCATAACCAAACATACTTCATTTTCAATTACAGCAACGGTTAACTGAACGTTAGCTAGAGACGGCTTCCCTGTAATATCTGTATTAGCGGTTAAACTACCTAGAGCAGCAGTGTCTCCTATATTCATAGTTACAGGTGTACACACCGGACTTGCAACTTGATTTTTTATACAGAATTTAAGTTGGCTACCCGCTGCCAGACAAGCGTCCACAACATGAGTTTTCATATCTATATTCTTCTGAATCAAACCATAAGCAGTATCGTTTATTAAATAATTTGTTGTATCCAGATTAGGCAAGGCAGAACAGCTTTCTCCAAAGGTATTTGCGTATGTATTGCTAGTTCCAGCTAACATCACCATACTCATAAATATTATTTTTATAAAACTGAATATTACTTTCATTCCCCCCCCTCATCCGATCCAGAAGACCTAGCCTTGGGAACAAGCATTTTTCCTTCTGAACCGCCACCAGACTCTTCACCTTTTACAGATGTAGACGAAGCCTTAGATACGTCAAATCCACTACCAAGGCTAGATTTCAAGCTACTTGCAGCACTGCTTCCCATACCTTGTATTTTTTGGCCAATCTTAGCCGCCATTTGTTCTTTTTCTCCACCACCAGTTGACATCTTATCGCTTGCTCCTCCGCCACCGGTGGACATCTTATCACTTGCTCCACCGCCACCAGTTGACATCTTGTCGCTTGCCCCGCCTCTACCGGTGGACATCTTGTCACTTGCCCCCCCTCCTCCTGCTGATGCTTTATCACCACCTTTAGCTCCTCCAGCTGCAGAAGCTGCTGCCATCCCAGCTTTATAGAGCGTTTGAGGTTTTATAGCCATATTGCCAATGGACACGCCTTCCGTCATATCCGCAGCAAATTCTGCTAAACTTTCACTAAAGTGATACATTAAATAAAGAGTAAAACATGCTGTAAGTAAAGCGAGTACAAGTTTTTTTATCTTCTCAAAGAGAACCTCAACCATTTTAAAGAACATTCCTGGAGATGCGTCAATAGCATCTAAGAAATCAAATCTTTTTTTATCCTCTTTGCCAGAAGCGTCTTCTATCCAAGGCATAACTGCGTTGTCTACAAGGGATTGGCCAGTATCAAATAAAAACTGGAATGGATTGTTAAGAATAAATCCTAAGCTGTTCTTACATCCATCAATCTCATCTTGATCCGCATAGCTTTGACTCCATTTCTGATCCACATAAAAATACCTTGCGCTACGATTATCTAGAACAGTAACACTCGTTGGACTTATCATGCCCATTTGTATGGTAGTTTTAGGTCCAGAGTATGTAAAATCTGTATAAGTGTACTTGCACGTTCCATAAAAGCCAAAGTCATAAACTGAAAGCATTGTAGTCATAAATACTATCGCAACCATGGGTTGCAACATGAAGGAAATTAGCAATTTAAGCCACGATTCAAAATATCCTTTGGTATAGTTAAATAAGTATAGGGGTACGAAAAGAGGAGCCAACACTCCTAGAATAACAATAGAAATCATACATACAACGGTTGCATTAACTACAAACGCTCCAACTGAAATCACTAATAATGGATACATTAGCGCCAAAGACACGAGCTGCATATACCCAGAAATAATAGCTGGAATTAACAAATAAATATATGGAGGTATGGGAAAACTAAGTATATCAAGCTTTGAAAAATCGTGATTTCTGGTAGCGTTTTCTACCATCAATGTCTGAACTGCATCTAAACCTAAATAGTGGCTAATTTTACAATCTAAAGAATCCCAAAGCTGCAAGTGACGCAAATTGCTAGGATATTCTACATTTGTAAATTTACATAACTCTGAGGGGCTAGCATTAATAATCCAACTCGCAAGCTGCGTCATCCCATCTAGCAGAAAAGGAAAGGCCCATTGAATCATGCCGTCCATTCTATCTAAATCATTTCCGCTTCCTGGATTTATATTTATTCCCACCGAAAAATAAACTACAAAAAGAAATTTTATAACAAAATTAACTAATTCAGATTTGGGTGGTACATCCCCTGCTAAAACTATTTTGAATCCAAACAAAATAACATAAATCGTTAACAACGCACTCACAGTTAAATGCATTTTCTTTTGAAATTGAAATAATGAGCTCGTGGTTCTAGAATTACTTCCTAAAACAAGCTTTACATCATCAAAGCTACAAACTGCTGTACTAATCATTAATTTTGCAACCATCTCTTTAACGCACTCAATAAGCGGTCCAGTCATAACAATTGCCGCTCTTGAATTGCTGTAAGCTCTTTGATAGCACCCCCCCATGTTGCCACATGTTGTTAGAGATGTAAGCTTCGCTAGATCGCTCCTTCCTTCTGGACTCATATCGAGAAAATCAGCGTAAATAGATACCGGAAAAGGTTCTTTTATATATTTACAGCCAATGGGAATCCATCCCCCAAAACCGGCTGTAGCCACACACATTTTGTCTTTTTCTTTAATTACTTTCCATGGAAACACTGGAATTATACCAATATCAACCATCATACCTTGATCACCTTCGCGTGTATCACGATGCATCTCGTGATATGATTCTTTAGGAAGATTCCACGCCTCAAGTATATCATCCCAAGGATCCTTCCCCGTAAACAGCGCTTTTGCTATTGCTACGGCAGTATTTGCTATAGCTCCAATTCTAACCGCAGCCAGTTTAATATTATTACACATTCCAAAGCTAAGTTTTTGATCATTAAAATCAATTCTATTGCCTCTATCACAGGCTCCAGGAAAAAGCTCTTTATCATTTATTGTTACACGTAAAAAAGTATTAGCATATAAACCTGGTGATACAATATTCGCTACAAGGAAAGTAAAAAATGAAGCCGGAATACAGGTATGAGTAAACTCAGAACGTAATAAATTTCCAATACCTTGAGTTTCACAAGTTAGGCCAGTCAACGTATCTAAAATAGTATCAAGTACGTCTTTTGCCTTAGCAGGGCGGGCCGTTCCGACATTAATAAAAACAAAAATAGTAAAAAAAATGATAAATTTAGAACAAACCTTTGGCAAAAAATCACGATAGTCGACTATTAGCATTAGATGCTTTAATTTATCCAATAGTATATTTTGACAAATTCTGCTCATCAACCTAATGATTTTACTTCTTCATAAAAAACTGGTAACCATTTTTTGGGATCGCTTCCGTGCTTTTCAATAATTTTATCCAGCAACACAACAGTTTCTGCTCTTCCAGAAAGCACGTTAACAATATTACTCATACCAGCTAGATTTACTTTTGCTATAACTGCATTCACTCCTTGTTTTATCAAGAAATATCTTGAAGCAGGGTCAGTAGTTTTTATCAACGTATACTCTCGTTGAGATAGCATAAATGCCGTTCTATAAACATCTGTAGCTTTAAGATTTGGAAGGAAAATCTGAGTCGCTGTTTGCTGAATTAGGGTATCGCTAATCTGGCTCTTAGTTGCATCCTCAACGCTCTGAGTTGCAAAAATTACGAAAGTATTTAGTTTACGCAAAACTTTCAACCAATCCTTAATTTTCGGAGCAAACACTGGGTTATCTATCAAAGCCCACGCCTCATCCAATACAATCATTGTTCTTGAGCCATCTAAAGAAATATTTATCCTATGAAAAATATATAAAAGCACGGGCGCAAGAGATAACGGGTCTTTTAATAGCTCAGCCATCTCAAAACCAAAAACCCTCGATATCCCAAGATCAATTGAGTCTGTTTCATTATCAAATATTCTTGCGTGCGAACCTTTACCATGCCACATTTCCATTCTACTAGCCAATGAACCCGGTACTGCCATCCCAAGAAATGGCGCTATATTATTAAGCTTTCGGTCTCTTCTATCCAAACGATAATTACCATCGATTGCCTGTGTAAGGACTTTAATATCCTCGGCATTTAATGATTCGCCATGTGAAGTCACAAGCGTTTTTAGCCAATCAAGCAGGAATGACCTGTTTTCTCCTGTATCAGGTAATTGCAGCGGATTAAATCCACAATTTTCCCCTGGATCAATAATGGTATAAACGCCGTCTAGCGCCCGAATAAAAATTTCTGCACCTCGATCTTTATCAAAAAAGAATGTTCTTGGCCTAAATTTCTGTGCCTGAGCACAAAGAAAGTTCATAAGGACAGTTTTACCGGCTCCAGTAGGACCAATAATCAAACTATGACCTACGTCACGTACATGAAAATTAAAATAAAAAGGTGTACCTGATGTAGTATCCAGTACAGTTACATATTCTCCCCAATGGTTACCATACATACGTCCTGGTGGGTAATTATGCATAGACGCAAATCCAGCTAAGTTCAAGGTATTAATTGTTGATTTTCTTATAATATAACTTAAATTACCAGGTAATTGACCCCAATAGCTTGGTTCCATATTAACTCGCTCACGCACAGGCTGCATACCACAATTTGATAACTCTACAGCCGCCATAGAGAGAGTATTTTCAAGGGCTTTCAGGTCTCTATCTATACAGAGTAATGAGAGATGGTGTTCACCAAAACCAATATCACCGCTCATCGCCATATCTAGAGCTTGAGAAATCTCGGCAATTTGAGAGACCGCCTTATCTTCAGCTTGAATCATTCGATTCTGTTGCAGCTGCATTTTATTAATAGCAATTGTCCTATTAGAAAATCTAAAGCTCTGAGTCATGATAAACTCAAACGGCATTTGCAGAAATCCATCAAATACTCCAGCCGAAGTACTTGGACCATACTCAAGTATACTCACTATACCAGCAAATTTTTTACCCTTAGGCCCTCTTGACTCAATGGAGCGAGAACCAAAAAATAATCTATTTGTTGGCAAATAGTCATCTAAAGAATTTCTGGGAACCATCATCGGACTAGAATCACCACAATTTATAATAGTACCTAGAAATTCACTAATTTCACAAAAAATACCATCTTTGGTTTTTTTTACTCCAAGCAGCTCTGTATCATAATCACGCAGGGTATTGACCACTCTAGTGGTCATTTCTTGCATACTTTCATGCATCTCACGCATGTCATTTTCCCAAGCTGCTTTATTAGATTTTTGACGAATTTTGGTAAATAGATATTCAATAACCGCTGCGCCTTGTTTATCTGGCTCATATAAGATACTAACATACAGCTCATTGAAGTATGAATCAGATGATGAGTTTTTTGCCTGCCACTCTCCTTCTAAATAACTAATAAAATCTTTAGAGGTTTTAACAGTGGGATCAATACTATACTCGCTATTTCTTTGCATCACAGCTTTACGACGGCGAATTGTATGAAAATATAAAGTAACATTTCCTGAAGCCATGATCTTAAGCAGAGAATTTCGAATGTTTTTACGGATGTCTAAATCGCTATCATCTGCTGTCTCAAATGAAAAACCACCTACTTTTATCACCTGTAACAAGCCATTGTTTTTAGTTAAGATGGTGTTTTTATCCCAATGACCTTTATAAGGAATAAAATGAGATACTGGCTTTTCTCTTTTTGCGTATTGTT
>Ga0364857_10043_pt1 | contig 40518 bp, 33 predicted proteins | sample SorcelAu500001C6_2_FD_206910 | JGI IMG/M metagenome (GOLD analysis project Ga0364857, IMG submission 206910) | Enriched cells from Trout Bog Lake Hypolimnion, Wisconsin, USA - BchlTB.Aug20.5000.01 .C6 | ecosystem: Environmental > Aquatic > Freshwater > Lake > Hypolimnion/Profundal zone | place... | reverse complement strand
TGTGCGGGTATTCATCCCGTAATATCTTGCGGCAATTGCAGCACTGACCGCAAGCCTTTTTGACAAACTGTACTTATACCCGATATGCGCACCTATAAAGATGTATGAGGCAATAACAGAATGGCCTTTTTTGTTGACCAGTAACGCAATGCCGAAAGCAAAATCCATACAAAGGATGATCACTGTGTCATGCACTAAAAATATATGGTTCAATAATACCCTTGTCATAAGCAGTAATGTTATAATTACCACCCATGTCCAACAAAGAAAATATAAAAGGTAGGCCCTCCGGTTTTCTCCTATTATACTACTGTTATCTGGCGCAAAAGGGAAAATTTTTGCATTATATTTATTCATGTATAAAGAGGGTTGCAGCTTTTTTGTCACATAAATGTAATACCATTAAATCAAATATCTAATCATTAACAAAATAATTTATTTGTTTAAATATTTTTTTAAATTATAGTTTAATACATATTCCGCTTCCTTCATGGGTAATATAAAAACCATTGGGTTACTCCTCTTTGCTATGGTAATAGTTGTACCCTCACTATTTTCCCCGCCTGTGTCACCAGGTTCAGTTGAACGCCGCCCACAAACTCACTGCCATCCGGGCTAAAGGAGCCCAGGCCTGCCCACACCGCCCCGCCTGCCCATTCCGGACTGTTCGGCTCATTAAAATAAGTAAGTTGTGTTTTGCCGCTGCCGTCAGGGTTCATGCCCCACCAGTCGGTGCCGCCCGCACTGCTGTTGGTATTGCTCATAAACACGATCTCGCTGCCATCGGGTTTATAAAAAGCATGTTCGTTATAATTGCTTTGTGTTAGCTGTAGCAGGTTATTGCCGTTGGTGTCCATGGTATAAATAAGCTCATTGGCAAATGATAACTGGTTCATATCACTGCAGAATATCAGCCTGCTCCCGTCCGGTGAATAGCCGTAACATTCATAAAAGGCAGCCGGCCCCGGTTGCAGTATGGTTACATTACCCACCACAGGCACACTATCTGCCCCAAACGAAAAGTCGGCTGTTTTTATAGTCCAGAAACCCGCCGTTTCTATAGGGTTCAGCAGGTTCGGTGCTGCCGTCCGTTCCGTCCATTCTATCTTATTGCCATTGGGCGAGAACCGTGGACAGATCACTCCATGGTTATAATCATTAGGTTCGTCCACCAGCAAATAAGCTTTTGTGCCATCGCTGCTGATCAGCCATATATCACAGTAGGCCCCGAATCCGGGCAATGCATCCGTAGAAGTGCCCGGGTGGTTTTCTTTTTCCACCACCATCAGCAGCCATTTGCCCGATGGGTGCCAATATGGGCAGCATATATTCTTATCCGGCAGTGCGGTATCATTACAGGTCAGGCAGGTATCGTTACTCCCATCTGGGTTGGCAATGTGTATCGCGTAATAGCCGTTGCTTTCTGTGCAGTCATAGGCAATGCGGTTGCTCCCGCTCTGGTCCCAGCTCACATCCAGCCCGCTGCTCCTGAACGTAGTAACCGTTGTAGGCGGGCTGATCGTAACCTTATTACACGCCCCTAAGAAAACAATAAAAATGTATAAATACTGCTTTGCCATCTTCACAAAATAGATCAATCACCATGCCATTAACGCAATAAGTAGGAATTGTAGTAAAATTACAAACAAAAAGACAACCGGCCCCATTACTAAAATAACAGCTGAGGTCTTAACCCTAGCTATATGCATGGTCTCCCTCAGGAACAAGGTTCCGATGACTATCGGGTGGGGGTCACGGGGTAATATCCTTCGATTTCTCGCTGATCTCCCGTATCACAGTATCCAGTTCATTTGCGGTATTAAAAAAGTGTTCCGTCCATTCAAAATATTCAGGGGAATCCCTGTCCACAAACTTAAATATCTCTATCAGCCCCATCATCCTTGCCAGCGGCGCCCGCACCACGTGGCTCTGAATCCAGGCTATTTCTTTCAGCTTTTTATTTTGCGCCTCTATCTCTTTCAGGTATTTCACCCGCTCGGTAATATTACTGAATACACCTTCTATATATGCAGGCATGTTCTCCGTGGCCGGAAACAGTTTGGCACTCACAGAGGTATATACCAGTTCACCATTTTTCGATTTGAATCTTATTTCCTGGTCCTGTATCGAGCCATGCTTCCGCAGCAGGTCCATTATTTTTTCCCTGTCGCCGGGGTCGTAATAAATGTCTATTATTTTCGTGCCTATCAGTTCATCCCTGGTGTAGCCTACATGGTTTGTTATAGATGGGCTTACCTCTATGATTATACCGTCAAGGCTCGTCTGAAACACCACGTCCAGCACATTTTCAAAGATCCGGCGGTAGCGCATTTCGCTTTCGCGCAGCTTCTTCTCCGTAAGCTTTCGTTCCGTTATATCCCTGCTTATGGCCAGGTGTCCTTTGCCTTCCAGCACCACGCGCAGGTTCATTTCCACATCTATATCCCTGCCGTCTTTCGTTCTCCATTTCCTTTCCAGCAGCAGTGTTTTATTGGCCATCAGTGGTTCCAGTTGCAGCGGTATTCTTTCCAGCTCCCCCGGCGAGAAGATGTCCGTTATTTTCATCCGCATAAACTCCTCGTGGGTATAACCCAGCAGTTTCATCGCGGTGTCGTTGATGTCGTTGAATGAAGTATCTGAATTCATCAGCATGATCGGGTCGCTGGCATGGTTCAGCAACGAGGCATATCGTTCTTCCTGTCGTTTTATTTGATCAAAAGCCAGGTTGCTCTGGTGGTTTGATATGTATTGCATCACGCCGGTCAGTATAGCAGTTGTTGCAAACCCGTAAAAAATGGATAAAGGGTTATTAAACAGGTGCGTTGCAGGCAGCAGGCCATTCTTCGCCATCATCACTTCTGCCAGTGCCAGTATTATGCTGGCTATTGCGGCCACAATACTGGCCCTCTTCCCCAGCAGTATACCCGCGAGGAATATCATGGGCAGAAACCCCGTTAAAGCCGGTGTGTCAAGCCCGCCTGAACTAAACACCAGCACAGACAATACGATCGCGCACCCAATTAAAAAAATGTAGGACGCCGTCGTAGAATGCCCTTTCCTGTTTATCAGCAGGCAGATCGAAAGCACAATATCAGCTATAATGATGACAATGGAGTCATGCAGCAAAAAATCATGGATAAATATCATCCTCAGCCCCAGCCCCACATTTACCACTATTGCCCATGTCCAGCAAAGAAAATAAACCAGGTACGATTGCCTGTTATTTCCTGTAATACTGCTTTCTTTAGGGGCAAAAGGAAATTGTATAGTCATTATATATGTATCTTAATATATGCAGATTGCTTCTCCGCAAACAAACTATTTATTCTTAAAACTAAATAATTTTATTTACTTATTTCTGTTTTTTGCCTTTTGCACCCTTCATGGCGGGTACAATTTGTGTAAACAGCATAACCATGCTATCAGAAATGCCCGGATCTTTGCATCCCTTCATTTCGGTCTTTTGCTGTTGTTCAGGCCAGGTTTATATTGCCCGCGACTTACAATGCAGTGTAGTTTATATGGTCTGTCACGTCTTGTGTCTTGTTTGTGCTCTGTCTTTTCTTTATTTCTTCCGTTATCAGGATCATATCAGCATGTCCGTGTTCAGGAAGGATACTCGCAAACAGCAGTTTCATGCTTCCGCCCGGTATCTTCAGCTCACTTATACGCTTTATCATATCTTCGGTAGAAAGCGTGCCCAGGTAGCTGCTTAGTATGTCACTGGCCTTACAGGCATGTTTTTCAATCTCGGTAAGGTGGTGCCGCAATAATGTTAATTCATCTGCGGCACGGTGTATTTTATGCGTTTCCGGCTGTTTTGCCGCCGCTGTATTTTGGTGGACCGTATGTGTATCCTTTTCTTGTTTCATAAACAATTATTTGAGGGTAGATAAAAACCATTTCTTATCTATTGACTTAAAGCTAAACTCTTTTGCTGCATTTTCTTATGATATCCATCACACACCCCTATGATTTATATCAACCCCCGCCCACACTGCCGCATTTGCTCGCTCTTTCGGATTTGCAATCCGAAAGCAAATGGTTAGGGATTTGTAATCCCAGAAATATATTTTTATAACTTTCTGGCTATGTGACTACAAACCACATGCTTCGCTGCTGCGTTCTGCTCATTACTCAGCCTCAATTCATGTAAAACTAAAAATGGATATATATATCTATTGACTTTCATAAATATTATGCATAGATTTGTATTATTAAAATCTGCCGTATGAAAAAAGCTCTTCTCCTTGCCGCTATAATTGGTATAGTTTTAAATACCTCAACCATATACGCACAATGCGTTCAGTTCATCAATTATCCTGCCGATACCATTGGCTGGACAGAAGGCTCAGACCATCCGGGTACATACCAACAAGCCTTTTATAATCAGGATACGTTTGTAATTACTACTAGTAGTGGCGGGGAAAATAATTATATATACAGCAACTTTCCGGTTACACTATTCGGAGCTGCCTCCGAATTCAACGCATCTTTTGATTTCAGGATGGACAGTTTAAGTTCCTGCTCTGACGGATTGACCTTTTGGTTCTTTACTTCAAGCCTTTTTGGTTTAGGTAGTACTAGTCATGAAGGTGGTTCCCTTGGCTTTCCCGATACTACAGTAGGTTTCGCGCTTGCTATGCACACCACCGTTTGTGATAACAATATTTGTATGAAAAAGATCAACTCGGATAATTTTCATTTCTCAGTTGCCACCGGTTCAGGCGATACCGATATTTGCCCATATCTTTCCAGCGAGATGTTTCTCACCGACTCACAATGGCACCACTGTATAGTTAACTATGATCATGGTTATATTACTACATCATATGATGGTGGCAATGTAGTGCTAACGGGTTATTCCCCTATATATGGCACTGGGCATTTTGGTTTTATGGCAACCAATGGTGGTGGCTATACGCGCAAATGTTTAAAGAACATCCAGGTTTGCGCCGGCTATGGTACACCAAATGTTGCTTCAGATAGTTTCGCAACTTATTTCAACAGGTTGTGCAATGGTCCGCAGATAGAGGTGCATTCATTTACTTATTCACCCGCGTTAAATGTTAAGGTGTGGTATGGCGATGGCGCACATGACTCCTTAGGCTTTGCTCCCGATATGACTGGTGGCGGCTATGTGGTTATATCCCATACTTATGCCGCAGCAGGAAATTATACCATCCATGAAGTGCTCTACGATGGCGCCTCGGCTATTGACTCGCTCCAGTTTGGTTACGAAAATGTTTTCTGCGCCACACTCCCCGTAAAGTTTTATTATGATTATAATGGCGACTGCTTAATGGATTCATCAGACTTTTACATGACGCAACCCATCCTTACTGAAGTAGATTCAAATGGGGTCGCTATTGATACTGTTTCTGCTACCAGCGGTTTCTATTATTCCTGCAATGGTTCTGTTGGCGATGTATATGCATTCAGGGTTATCGGTACGCCCGGAAATATAGCAGCTTCCTGCCCGTCCACAGGTATTGTTTACGATAGCCTCGTACCCGGCATGTTCATTTATCCCGTTAAGTACGTTGCGTTCAATTGCACCAGCGGCAGCACCTTCGATATTGCCGTTAATGCAACCATCCCCGTCACCGGCATCCACGACGAGTGGGGTGATATTTATCTCACTAATACTTATTGCGATCCGGTTGTTGGCACGCTTACCCTGCATTATAGTTCCAAGTATGCCGGCACACCCTCACAGGTAGATCCCACACCGCTCACTATAGCCGGCGATTCTATCGTGTGGGATGCAGGCTCATTATCTGCCCTCAATGCATCCCCCGTACACCTGCACTACCAGGTTAATTTTGGTGTCACAACACTTACAGTAGGTGATACGGTAAACTCATACTTTTACCTCACGCCCACTGTTGGTGATTCAAATACAACCAATAACTGTGTCATCATAAATGACACGGTCAGGGCCGGTTGCGACCCTAACGAAATGTCCGTTACACCATCAGGCTGCATGCCTGTAACCGGCTTAGCCACACCATTGCAATACACGATTAATTTTATGAACGTAGGCAATGACACGGCTTTCAATATCTATGTCATGGATACCTTGTCGTCCAATCTGGACCCGTCCTCACTCCGCATCATCTTGGCTACAAACACCATGAACACTGTTGTCTATAATGCGGCGGGCTATAACATCCTGAAGTTCGATTTCCCTGCCATCAACCTTGTTGATAGTGCCACATGCCCTCAATGCAGTGGCGGCGTTATCTTCAATATCAATACCATCTCCGGCCTCGACAGCGGTGCTACCGTATTTAATCATGCCGGTGTCTTTTTCGATGATAATGCCGTCGTTATGACCAATACTGTTGAAAACACCGTTGGTGGGTGCACAGACAGTGCTGTAAATAATGCTATACACACAATAACAAATGTTCATAATACAGACATCTATCCTAACCCCGCCACAACAATACTGTTCATCAATTCAACAGATAACATCAATTCTGTAATGATCAGCAACCTCTTGGGGCAAACGGTATTTGATCGATCTTACAGTATAAAACAAGTACAGGTAGATGTTTCAGGCTTTCCTGCAGGGGTATACTTTGTAAAAGTCAACGGAAGCGATGTAAAGAAATTTGTAAAAGAGTAGGGCAGCATCCCCCATATAAGTTGTGCTTTACAGGTATGTGTTTTCGGCGCGTACCTCACGGTTGGGCATTTGTAATACCTGGATCAGAAACCCGCACCACCCATACCCACATGATCAATATCAGTAAACATCTTCGTTTTATTTTTGTATATTGTAACATAAAAACATAGAAAATGAAAGCAAAACTATTATTTTCTTTATCCTTGTTATCCTTCCTTACAGCCCGCGCACAGAATAACCTTGGGATCGCAACAAGCAATTACAGCGCAATAAACAGCCTTTATCTCAACCCCGCCGGTATATCCGGTTGCAACGAAAAAATTGTTATCAACATCGTTTCGCTCAATATTGGCGTTGATAATAATCTCGGCACTTTTACCAAGATTAGTAATATTGGTAACGGCAATACTAATGTGTTCAATGTATCCGGCAACAGTTCATTCAGTATGCTGGCACCTGCTTTAGATGCCCACCTGCCGGCCATTTTAGTTAGCCTCAATGATAAATTAAAACAAAGCTTTGCACTTACCACCAGGGTACGGGCCATCAACCAGTTCAATAATTTCGACCCTGACCTGTATTCAACTATTACCAGCAGTAATCACAATGCCAATGGCGATTACAATTATCAGTCAAGTAATTTTAACTGGACCGCCCATGTGTGGAGCGAGATAGGGCTCACCTATGCTTTACAGATACTTGATAATGGCCCGCACAAGCTTAGGGCAGGGGTTACATTGCGCTACCTGGGTGGTATCGATTATTTAAGCCTTAAGGGTAGTAACCTCAATGTGTCTTATAAGCAGGGCAACGATACATTTTATGCATCACATTCAGATCTAGAATTTGCCAGCAATGCCATCAGTTCAAACAGTGCAGTGAATAACGGTGTGCAGACCTCGGATATACTCAGTTCTGTTTTCAATTCTAAATCGGGTAGTGGTGTTGGTATGGATATCGGCCTCACCTATACTTACCTTATCGGTTCACCCGATCCAAATGGGAATATTAATGATGGCCATAAACTCACCGCATCGCTTTGCGTCAGGGACATCGGCGCTATCAAGTATAATGAAGGTAATTTCGTGGTCAATGTTACCGGCAACGGATATCTCACCGGCACCGGATTGTCCAATAATATAAATAATTACAGCGACTTCCGTAACTATATGGCGGGCCAGGGCTTTACCGCCGATACAGGTTCTAAACCCACCAAAGTATACATGCCCACAGCCCTCGTGGCCGGCCTCGACTACCAGGTCTATAACCGCTTTTATGCCAATGCCACCCTCATTGCCAACCTTGCCAACCGGCAGAATTATGGTAATTCATATTACACCCAGTTCACCGTCACCCCGCGCTACGATACCCGCCTGTTCAGCTTTGGCCTGCCCATCACCTACGGCACACTTGCCAAAGACGTCAAGGTAGGTTTCGGCATCCGCTTCTCCGGCTTCTTCATCGGCAGCGACGATATGATGGCCCTCTTCAGCAATAACCAGCACGGACTTAATTTATTTTTTGGCGGTTATGTACCGCTCTACAGGAAAACACATAAACACACAGAGCCCGAACCCGAACCCGTGGCCGTGCCTGAGTCTGTACCACAGGCAGCCCCGGCTATCGTCCCGGAGCACGTACCCGTGCCGGAAGGAACAGATAAAAAGTAACCACCGCAATGAATAAAACACTATTGTCCCGCCTGCACTACTGCTATTAAACCACAGTGGCGATAGCACCGTTCAGCTATGAATTTCTATTGAGCTGATAAAAAAATAATTTCCGCTTTCGATGGCCGCTCTTTCGGATTTGCAATCCGAAAGCATATGGTTGGGGATTTGTAATCCCCGAAATATTTTGACATGCGCCGCTCTTTCGGATTTGCAATCCGAAAGAAAATGGTTAGGGATTTGTAATCCCCGAAATATTTTTTTTATAACTTTCAGCTTTTATGGGACTAAAAAACAGAATAGATCCGGGACTTAGTTATTTTCTCACTTTAACGGTTGTAGATTGGGTGGATATTTTCACTCGCCCCGTGTATAAAAATATAATAACAGATTCACTCGCATACTGCATCAGTGACAAAGGACTACAGTTAAATGCATGGGTATTGATGAGCAACCATCTGCACTTAGTGGCATCTGCAACAGGTAAAGACAGCCTGTCAGATATATTGCGGGATATGAAAAAATATACCAGCAAGAAAATTGTAGAAACTATTGAATCGGTGCCTGAAAGCAGGAGAGATTGGATGCTTTACAGGTTTGAGTATGCCGGTAAATTTGATAGTAAGATAAAGAATTACAAATTCTGGCAAGAAGGTAATGAGCCTATGGAAATTCAGACATTCCCATTTTTAAAACAAAAAATTGACTACATCCACAATAATCCAGTCAGGGCTGAAATAGTTTCCGAACCACACAATTATTTATATAGTTCTGCATTTGACTATAGTGGCGGACAAGGAATATTACCTGTAGTTTTGGCGTGGTGAACTGTTGTATGGGGATTGCAAATCCCCAACCATATGCTTTCGGATTGCAAATCCGAAAGAGCTGGCAGCCCGGTCCATTGGTTACCGACAATTTTTTAATGCGTTGATTGAAGTTTACCCCAAAAACCAAAAATGGTTGGTGGCGGCTCACTACATATGGCCTCTTCAGTCCAGAAACTGAAGTACAGGCTATCCTTTGTAAAAGAAAATAACTGCGGCCCGTTAAACGTCTTTACATGAGGCGCCACAGTAAATGAATATACGTTTGAGTCATTTTTTGCCGTAGTATCATTGCAATGGGTATACACACTGTTTGGAGCATTTACAAACACCAGCAGAGAGTCGTTGAGGTGTATTACATAGAACGTGTAGGGAGTAGTATAGGTTGCGGTATTTTGATATGACGCATATGATTCTTGCCCTTGCGAATCTACGTAAGAACCTATATATACATCCGTATCAGGGTAGTGGACGATTACAGTTAAAGGGCTCGCCGACACCGTATCCGTTTTTACTTTGGTTGACAGGGTACTTCCCTTTTTATCGCAGGATAATAAGCAGCAGAGTAAGATCACAGGGAACGATAACGATAAAATGACTTTCATAAAATAGTATTACCCAACATAACGTCATTTCACAAATAATATTATATACCTACTGGTTATAGGGTAGAAAAGCCACCGAAGAAGATAGCAGCACCTCGTTCTTCCAGATGTTCCGAAGGGCATCTGGAAGTAATAATAAACTCCGTCTCCGACGGCATTCATTGACACCAAGAAAAACAAATGAACAGGAAAACACGATGCTGAAGGCATCGCATGTTATAATGCAAATCCGAAAGAGCGGGTAAAATCACTCCTTCACCACCTTCTTCATTACCCTGCTCCCATCCTCCGCATCGGTTACCTGCACCATATACACCCCGGCTGGTAGGTCAGAAATATCTACTTCCAATGTTGTCATCCTGAGCTTGTCGAAGGATCTTACTTTATTGCCTACAACATCAAATATCTCAACACTACTTTGATTATTATTTGCATTGGTTTCAATGACAAATGCACCGGTGGTAGGGTTAGGATAAATTTTAACCACATCTTCCTGAATTAGATTATGTATGCCGAGGCCACTCTGCACTTCACGAATACAATTGTTACCATAATCAGCTATATACATATTGCTATAGCTGTCAAAAAACATATCAGTACAAACCATTTGAGCATTAGTGGCAGGTCCCCCATCTCCTGAAAAGCCCCATATTCCTGTTCCGGCTATTGTTGTGATAATTCCAGTAGATCCGTTAACTTTCCTAATCACACCATTTCCAAATTCAGCAATAAATATATTATTTTGCATATCTACGTACAGTCCACCTGGCCTATCCATTTCAGCATTTGTTGCTGCCCCATTATCTCCATAATAGCCTGCGGTTCCATTACCTACTATTGTAGAAATGTTACCTGTTGTATTATCTAATTTGCGTACAACACTATTCCACTGATCAGATATATATATATCGCCAATGCTATCGCCAAAAACTTTTACTGGCCCATTAAGTTCAGCATTAATAGCTAGCCCATTATCGCCCGAATATCCGGCTGTACCAGTGCCTGCAATAGTAATGATAATACCGGTTGAGGCATTTACTTTTCGCACTTTATTATTATAGTAATCTGCGATAAAAACGTTTCCAATAACATCAACAAATAAGCCACTAGGGTTACTTAATTCAGCGTTAATTGCTAGGCCATTATCGCCGGAACTCCCTGACGTTCCGTTACCTGCGATTGTTGTAATAATACCAGTAGCTACTATTACTTTCCGTATCCTGTTATTTAATGCATCAGCAATATAAATATTACCTGAAGTGTCTATGCATACATCTTCTGGAAAAAATAATCCTGCGTTTGTGGCGGGACCATTATCCCCATAATAACCACCGGTATCTCTACCAACAATTGTGGTAATAATACCTGAAGATGTATTTACTTTTCTTATTCTGTTATTGCCAACGTCTGCAATATATAAATTACCAACTTTGTCTATGTGTATTGCTTCCGGATAGGATAAAAAAGCATTAATAGCTGGTCCATTGTCTCCGCCATAACTATTAACTGTATCTTTATTAACGATAGTTGAAATAATGTTTAACTGTGCCTGCCCTGAAAATGGCAGGATACAGGCACAGTTAAGAAACAATATGATTGTTAGCATTTTCATTCTTTCACAAATTTAAACATAAATTTCCGCCCTTTTGCATCCATAAGTTTCATCAAATATAGACCCGCTCTTTCGGATTTGCAATCCGAAAGCAAATGGTTGGGGATTTGCAATCCCCATACAAAATCCCCACCACATTCCCCCAATAGTGTATACACCTTTTTAAATATTACTTCCGAAAAATCAACGCTAGATCAACGCTAGATTTTTCATTTTTTATCTCGGTTTTTTAAAAAGGTATATACACTTTTTGTCATCATAAAAACACGTGGTCTAATTTTATTCCTTGAAATAATTACCACGATGTCCATTCATCCTAATAGCCTTAAAAATCTCGAAAAGCGAAAGAAATTTGTTCCGCGCGACCCCCGCGCAAGCAAAGGCCGCACCTCACGCAACCGCAAAACCATCTTCGCAGAGTGGACCGATTACGAGTCAAAATGCAAAGACCCTGAAGGCCACAAAATACTCGTCCCGCTGATCTATAAAATGGCGCTCGCCATCTTCACCAAAGCCAGCCGTGGCGATATCAGCGCCGCAACCATGGTCCTCGACAACCTCTACGGCAAACTAACCACACAGCCCGTCCCCGAAACAGAAAAGCAACCCATCGACTGGAGCGTATACACCGAAGAAGAATTACAAACACTCATCGCCCTCCTTAAGAAAGGCGCTAAAGGGGATATCATTGAATTATCTTATGAAGAAGAAGAATAGCTATTATTTGATCGATGGCCTGGCAAAGATTGCAAAGGGTGCACCCGTACAACCTGCAAGGTTCAACCTTATAAATTTTGCAACCTACATGCAGCCCGCATATACCTGGAACTGGCACCACCACATGCTGGCACAAAAGCTTGATGACTTCCGCGCCGGCAAAATTAAGCGCCTTATGATATTTTTACCACCACAGCATGGCAAGAGTGAATTTACCTCACGCCTCTTTCCCGCATTCTGTCTCGGCCATGATCCGGATGAAAAAATTATCCTTGGCTCCTACTCCGCATCCCTGGCCGAAAGTATGAACCGTGATGTGCAGAAATACATTGACACTGAAGAATACCAGGCGCTTTTTCCGGGGGTGAAGTTGCCTGCCAAAGGCAGCACAGGCAAGTATGTGCGCAAGGCAGGCCGCATAGATATAGATGGCAGGCGCGGCTATTTCAAGACGGTGGGCGTAGGCGGCAGCATGACCGGCACCCCGGCAGATAAGCTCATTATAGATGATCCGCATAAAGACCGTGAATCGGCCAGGAGCCCGCTCATGAGCCAGAAGGTGTATGAGTGGTATCTGGATGTGGCAAAGACCCGCATACACAATGATGCGGGCATACTCCTCATCCAGACCCGCTGGGATGTAGACGACCTCGCAGGCCGCCTCCTCAGGCGCATGGAGCAGGCACTGCAGGAGGGCGACCGGGATGCCGATATTTGGACCGTGATCTGCTTCCCCGCCATAAAAGAGAACGATGATAATCCCGACGACAAAAGAGCAATAGGCGAACCGCTATGGCCTGAAAGGCACAACCTGCAAAGGTTGCGCTCCATCCGTGCCGAGTCACTGCGCACATTCCGGTCGCTATACCAGCAAGACCCCATGCCTGTGCAGGCTGGCGGCGAGTGCTACAAATCATTCCACTACAACACCAATACCGGAGATTATACCTACAACCCTGATCTCCCGCTGCACCTCTCTTTCGATTTCAACGTCAACCCCTACATGTCCTGCACTGTATGGCAGATACAAAATGTTTGTCATGCTGAGGCTCCCGAAGCATCTTCACATGATCTCTGCCAACTGCCCCTGCCAACTGCTGTCTTGTTAGAGGAGATCTGTTTAAGAAGCCCGCTCAACACCACGCAGGCCATCTGCCGCCACATACTGGATAAATACAGGCACCTGCACCGCTCCAACGCCTATATCTACGGCGACCCAAGCGGCATGAAAGAAGACACCCGCCGCGAAAAAGGCTTCAACGATTACTACATCATCAGGCATGAGCTGGCCGGACTGAAACCCTCGTTCCGCATAGCTGCGAAAGCCCCGTCGGTGCACCTGCGCATATCATTTATGAATGCGCTGTTTGCAGGCACCATAACCGGACTATCGCTGCGCATAGATAAAAAATGCACCAACACCATCGCCGATTTTCTCTACATAAAAGAGCAAAGCGACGGCACCAAGTACAAGCAGCGCGCCACCGATCCCGTCACCGGAATAGCATCAGAAAAATACGGGCACCTCAGCGACAGCGCCGAATATTTTATCTGCAATGCATTCAATGACAAGTATGCACAATTCCTGCAGGGCGGCAAGACCGGCGGCATTGTGGTGGGCAAGCGGAGGTCGAAGTATGAGTATTAGGTAAATGGATAATTGGATAATTGGGTAAAGAGTTAATTGGTTAATGGTTCTTTGAAATATGGGCAAATAGAAAAAGAGTACACCAAAGGCATACTCTTTCTGTTTTTCGTAGGTGGTTATCTCTTTTAAGCTATTGGTATATTTTTTAACGCTTTAACTTATTAACCATTTAACCTTTCGGCTTGTTAACTTACTTGTGCCAGTGACCGCCATGCCATTGATGACCGTGACCATCATGGCCCCAATGTCCTGCACTGTATCTCCATCCCGGATGTGGCGGTTCTTCCCAACGGCCGCCGTTCCATTCGTAGGCGCCATTGTTTTCGTGCCAGTCTTCATCTATCCATACGTGTCGTGGACTTGGTGCTGCTATGCGCACTGCCACAGTTGGCCGTGGTGGCCTTACATGCACATAGATCTGTGCCGAACTCCCGTATGCACCGCAAGTCAGCGCTATAGCAAGGACAAAAAGTACCCTCTTCATGTTTTTCATATACTTGTATTTTTTTGGTTACAGAGAATAGGGTAGCATTATCGTGCCATGGTAGCAGTTTCTACTGTTTTTCATTTGCGACAGCTCAGCACAATCAGTTACAGAGGAGTTTAATTGTATTTTCATTATGCTGTTTTTTTTAAGAATACGGCTCACAGCATGACTGTAGCATAACTCCCTAAGTTTTATATCTTTGATTTGTAACTTTTGCTTTATGCCCCTTGAATGTAAGAAATGCGTTTATTGCGACGGGCCGGATAAAAAAGATCCCAATAGAGGAAATGGTATATGCTGCGAATGCCATGGCACCGGCCAGTTGGAAACAATGGGAGATAAAAGGTATGAGGGCGTAGATGATGGTTACTCACCCTGCCCGGCCTGCTCACCCGATGAGATAAAACGTGGTGATGGTATATGCTACCCATGCCGTGGCACGGGGTATTGGGGATAGGGGTATAAGAACATTTTAAAGAAATTTAGTAATACAATAATGGCCCAGAAAAAAAACATACAACCCCCGATAAAACAAAAACCTGCCTCTCCGGAAGGGAGGCCACAGCCCGCGCCCGCAGTTGCCGAAACCCCGGCGCGCGATATGCAGCTACCTGCATGGCTGTACGATTTTAAGGTGCAGGCCGTGATCGTTGCGCTGCTGGCATTTGGGTTTTACTGCAATACTTTTTCAAACGAGTCTGCGCTGGATGATACACTGCTGATCACGGACAATGAATATGTTTACCAGGGCTTTGCGGGGATACCATCGCTGCTTTCCACCGATGCTTATTACAGTTACTACAAGCACATGGGCGTGGGCAACCAGCTTTCCGGCGGGCGTTACAGGCCGTTGTCGCTGGTCAACTTCGCTATAGAGCAGCAGTTCCTCGGCGCCATTCCACAATCAAAGATCGACAGTGTTATGCAGCATGCCGGTTATCCCGGCCCGCAGCACGATAAGCTGGTGAGCGATATGCATGTGCGCCATGCATTCAATGTGCTGTGGTTTACATTATCGGTCATCGTGCTGCTGTGGTTTTTGCGGTATGTAGTGTTCCGGGGCAATCACATCATGGCATTTCTTGCTGCTGTTATTTTTGCCATCCACCCCATACATACAGAGGTGGTGGCCAATGTCAAGAGCCGTGATGAGATACTGTCGCTGCTGTTCATCTGCCTCACTTTCATTTGTGCATTTAAGTATCGTGAGCAGAAAAAGATGTGGCTGCTGGTAGCAGGGCTGGCGGGTTACTTCCTGGCATTTCTTTCCAAGGAGTATGCGATAGGGCTGGTGGTATTATTGCCGCTGGCGTTTTATATGTTTGGCAAGGAAACGCCGGGTAAGAGTATTGTTGCCGCGCTGCCTTATGCGGGCATAGCAGTGCTGTTCCTCATCATCCGTTCGCAGATCATTGACCCCTCCGGCAATCCCCCTGATCTTGATATTCTCAACAACCCCTATGGCTTTGCCAGCGCCACTGAGCGCCTTGCCACTATACTTGCTACGCCGCTCAACTATCTGCGCCTGCTCATCTTCCCGCACCCGCTCACTTCCGATTATTCATACAACACTATTCCTTACAAGGATTTTGCAAGTCTGCTGGTGTGGCTGTCTGTGGTGGTGCATCTGGGGTTGTTGTGGTTGTGTTATAAGTTTACCAGGCAGCGCAATGTGCTGGGTTTTGCCATTGCTTTTTACCTGGTGAACCTCGCGCTGGTGTGCAATCTTTTTTTCAACATCGGCGCTACTATGTCTGAGCGCCTTATTTATCATTCATCAGTGGGGTTTGCTATTGCGGTGGGTTACCTGCTGTATAAGGGCATGGAAAAAATACCATCTGCCGCCGCGGCTAAAACCGCACTGGCCGGGTTGATGGTAGTACTTATAGCGCTCTGTGGCATGAAGACCATTGCCCGCAATGCCGACTGGAAAAACAACTACACCCTTTTTCCGCAGGACCTCAAAGCATCGCCAAACAGCGTGATGCTCAATGCCTACGTGGCCGCGGCATATGTAGACCAGTCGGTGGATGAAAAGGATACGGTGAAGAAAAAGGCGGAACTGCATGAGGCCGTGCATCTATTTGATAAAGCCATTTCGCTGGATACTACTTATGTGACGGCATACATCAACCGTGGCCGCTCTTGGTACGACCTGGGTGAGGCGGACAGCGACTTTTACAACCTCAACAAGGCCCGCGAAATGCTGCCCGGCTATGCCCAGCTCCCCGAACTGTTTTACAACAATGCCGTGCTGTATATGAACAAACATCAATACCAGCAGGCCATGAATGCCTTACAGATATCGCTGAAACTAAATCCCAACTTCACCCCTTCCAGAAATGCCATGACCAATATCATCAATGCCGGTGTGCTGGGGAAATAGAGTTGCAGTAACTTTGCCACAAATATTTTGTATGAAAAGGTTATTGTTACTTCTTCTGCTTTCCGGTTCCTTTATTTCTGCTTCTGCGCAATCGGGGCTATGGGGTTGTTATAATTTGATAACGTTTGACAGCGGCGATAATTTATACCCTGTGGCAATTGATATCGATGCAAATTATCATCATAACATTTGGCAGATCGGGACGCCGGATAAAACAGAATTTACATCCGCATACTCATTTCCAAACGCTATTGTAACCGATACGCTGAATCCGTATCCTGTTAATGATACTTCAGTATTTTATTTAAAAATACCCAGTCATTTAGCGTATATCACCTACCTCAGTTTTTATTACGAGTTAGATATAGATTCGGGTGCAATTGCAAGGATCGATATATCTGAAGATAACGGGGGGCATTGGGTCAATTATATGGATTCATTACCTTCCTGCTTTACTTATAATAACGGCAGCCCGGTCAATTTATCTGTATCAACTGTGGGCTGGCAATATGTGGGCTTATATGGAAATTTATACTGTGCAGATATCCCGGCGGATACATTTTTATTCCGGTTTACTTTTATTTCTGATGATATACCATCAACAAAAGACGGATGGATGATAGATAATATAAACATCCAATTATGGTGTGATTCTTATACCCCTAATATTAAAAACAAAACTCCCGGACCCACCTTTTCTGTCTTCCCCAATCCCGCATACGACAACCTCACCATCACTTATACAGATATCATTACGCAACTCACCATCACAAATCTTCTTGGCCAGACTGTGTATTGCCAATCGCCAAATGCAAACAGCCAATTGGCACAGATCGATGTTTCTAGCCTGCCGGCGGGTGTGTATTTTGTGCGGGTGAATAATACTGATGTAAAGAAGTTTGTGAAGGAGTAGGGGTAAGAATGAGTGGATGGTAGTTATGGAAATATGCTTTTTTTTAAAGGTGTTTCTATTTGCCCCGGCCTTTAGGCCGAGGGTGGATTAGATGAAAATTCATAGGTTTCAGCCCAAATAATGCGCTTTGACAGACTCTCTATATTTATTTCGGCTAAAGCCTGTATCTTTCTCTTTCATTCCCCGACCTAAAGGCCGGGGCTACAGAATAGTAAGAGATCATTATCATCAAATCAGCTAATCATTAAAATAACCATTTCCATATTACTCCTCATTTCCCTGCCGCTGTTTTCACAGGCGCAGGTGATCACTACATTTGCGGGTACGGGTAAGTGGGGCAATGGCGGCGATGGTGGCCCGGCTTCGGCGGCGCAGCTGAACCAGCCTGTGGGAGTTATTGCAGATTATGCCGGGGATATTTTTATTTACGACATTGGCAATCATAATATCCGTGAGGTTAAAGTGAATGGCATCATCAATACGATCAGTGCTATATCCGGTTATAGCGACACCACATTTAAGATCGCAGATGCCGCAGGCAACCGGTACATTGCCGACACTAAAAATAATGTGGTGCTGAAAATAGATGCTTCCGGCAAGATCACCACCTTTGCCGGCACCGGCGACAAAGATTATTCGGGTGATGGCGGCCCCGCTGTTAAGGCTACACTGGATGCGCCCCGCGGCGTGACTGTAGACAAATGGGGCAATGTATACATAGCCGATTCCCGGAATGATGCGGTGCGCAGGGTGGATGCAAATGGTATCATCACAACATTTGCGGGCAATGGCATAAGGCAGTATCATGGCGATGAAGATATGATAGGCACCGTGGCTTATACCCGCGACAGGGGCAGGTTTACAGAAGGGGCGCCTGCCACAGCCGCACAACTGTTCTGGCCTATGGCTGTGGCTGCGGATATTGATGGTAATGTGTACATAGCCGATGATGCCAATCATGTAGTAGAGAAAGTGACCGTGCCGCCGCACACAATGAAAGAAATTCAAAAAAAAGAAACTCCAAATTACAACAAAGAAACTATCACAGAAGATATTGCAAATGCAGAGACCGGGGAGGAACAAACGCCCATAACTGAAAATTTGCCGGATGAGATATCTCCGGTAAGGACACCGGGGATACCCGCTCAAAAGGAAGATGCGGCAGACCCGGGAAATAAGATATCTGCACAGGACATTGCTGCGGATGAAAAAACAACCGCACCAATCCAGCCGGGAAAAGCCGGACCAAAAACAGAAATAAAAAAGGTTGATACCCGGATAAAACAAGGCCTGCAAACTGAAACATCCACATCTGGAATTGTGCCCAGGGCTATACCGGAAAGCGCCATTCATGCAATACAAGCCGCACATCCAGATGATACTATCTCCATACAGGATGTTGCTAAGGAGGAGAAAGTAACTGCGCCGCCGCCTCCAAAGAAAGAAATTTCAAAAGAGGAAATTCCAAATTTCAAAAAGGAGATCCTGAAAGAACAAATGCAGGGAAAGGACATTAAAAAGATCGAAATACTGAAAAGACAAAAGCTGCGAACTGATAGTTCACCACCCGAAATGCAGATGAGGGACATACCGATGTATACTATTCAAATAGATGAAGCGCTGCAGCCGGAAGATACTATACCTATACTGGTTGTGCCGGAGGCTGTGCAACCGCAGCCCGATGAGGCCTTCAATATCTCTGCCGATCCGGATGCCGAGGAGCTTACTATTACTATATCGCCGGGGGCATATACCTCATTCACAATAACCAGTATGGCGGGTAATGTGCTGTTTCAAAAAAGCATTACCAATGTGAAAACCAAAGTGGATATAAGCGGGCTGCTGCCGGCCCGTTACTATATCAACCTGAAGAGAGAGAACAGGGTGAAGACAACGATGTTTGTGAAAGAGTAAGTAGGGTGGTGGTGGTTTTAGCAAAATCTATAAAAACATATAGTCTGCTCAATACCAGCGCCATGAAAACAGGCGCTGGTATTGGTTTTTAGCAGTGTGCATTTGACACGAAGCAGTGTGCGGGGTTTAATGAGATTTTTTTGTTCGGGTTATTTTAACAAACCTGATAAGGAATATTGCAGATTCTGATTTAAATAGCTAACTTTATTAAGCTAAAACCAACCTTATGAAAAAAATCCTATTCTTACTGTTTGCCCTGTTTATTTTTTCCGGTTCTTTTGCCCAAATTGGCCCTATAACCGGTGATAGTACTATCTGCACCGGATCGGGTACTATATTGTCAGATACCTCAGGGGGTGGTGTATGGAGCAGCAGTGATCCATCGGTTGCCACTATCGGGATATCAACGGGAAACGTGACAGGTCTCCTGGCAGGTACAACGGTTATTTCTTATACAATATCTAGTAGCCTGTATGCCACATTTGTATTGACCGTCAATACGTCACCTGGGCCAATATCAGGGGTGTCAATGGTATTTACCGGTGATTCAATAGTACTGACGGATGTAGTTGCAGGAGGCATATGGACGAGCAGCGATACTGCCATTGCATCGGCCAATATCGCCGCAGGAATTGTCCGGGGTTTATCATCGGGTGGGGTATACATCAGTTATACACTGGGCAATGGATGTTATGCAGTTGATTCGATCACGGTTTATAACCTGGCTACGTCTTTAACCGGCCCCGGTAAAGTGTGCACAGGTGATACAATAACACTAACTGATCTCATTCCGGATGGCACCTGGACTAGCAGTGACACCACCATAGCCACAGTAGATTCCGGTATTGTAACCGGTATTGCGGCGGGCACAGCAACCATTACTTACACAATTGATACGAATTATGTGACACAGGTGGTGACGGTGAATGCCTCGCCGGGGGCGGTATATGATCCTTATACTGGTTCCTTTTTTATGATTTGCGATGATCCACCCGATCCTATTTCGACTACTCTGACTGATACTACCTCCGGAGGTATGTGGAGTAGTGATACAAGCCTTGCGTATATTGATTCTGTTGGGTTTTTAACGTTAAATCCAGTATGGTTATATGCTATTACTGTGCCTAATGATACAGTAGTATATACTGTGCCTAATGGCTGTTATGTGACGGCGGTGGTGCACATATTTTTCTGCGAAGGCATCCCCACCATCCCCAACACCAACGACATCTCCATCTTCCCCAACCCCGCGCATGATGAACTCACCATTCAATCATCTCATGATGTTATTCATCATATTCTTATTACTAATCTTCTTGGCCAGACCGTATCTCTGCAAACTGCTCCTGCATCCTGCCTGCTTTTTGAAGCTGATGTATCGGAGCTGTCGCCGGGGGTATATTTTGTAAAGGTGAATGGTGGTGATGCTTCGGCGGGGCTCAGCATGACACAGAAGTTTGTAAAGGAGTAGTCCTGACCCTGCTATTATAATGGAAAATCATATGCTTTATGTCTGATTATCATATTGTTATTGAATAATCTAAATTATTTGTATTCAAACTTTTTTTTGTAATTTTCCAACCATATATGATGCCCATAGTGTCTCTATTACTATAAATCTAAATTGCCCGAATGAGGAAGTTATTATACTTGTCTGTTTTTCTTGTTTTTCTATCTGTTTCTTACACATTTGCACAAACACCTATCTGGGGTTTTAATCTTGGCGGGCCGGGTGGTAATAACTGGGCCCAGTCGTGCAGGGTATCTGCCAATGGGAATGTATTGGTGGCAGGTGGGTTTTATGGCACCATGAACCTAAACCCGCTCGGTACGGCTTATAATATTACCAGCAATGGCTCCGATGATATTTTTCTTGCCTGCTATACTTCAAACGGCATTTTTTTATGGGGCTTTAACATAGGGGGGCCAAACAGTGACGGGGCATACAAAGTAACTACCGATGTTTTCAATAACGTTTACATTTCCGGCTTTCAGCAGGGCGGGGCAAATTTTAATCCGCTGGGTACAGCCTACATTTTGCCTTTTGCAGGTGGTTCAGGGTTAACGATGGAAGGGGATGGGTTCGTTGCCAAGTATTCATCCACCGGTGTGCTCCAGTGGGCGCAGGACCTTGGCGGGCCAACGGTTTATGATTATAACGAAGCCCTGGCAACAGACCCCCAGGGTAATGTATATGTGGGCGGGGTGTTTGATGACAACATGGTGGTATCCTCATCGATCACATTAAATTCTACCGCCCAGGGTACGGCTTACCTTATAAAGTATAATCCGGCAGGTGTGGTGGTATGGGCGCATAATTTCGGTGAGGCATTAACCGGGAACAATACCATAGTGCGCAATATACAGGAGGACAACGGATATATTTATGTGAGTGGTTTTTTTACGGGCGAGGCTAATTTCCAGCCATGGGGCACCGCCTCAATGCTTACGGCTGATGGCGGCGGACCGGGTATTGTGAGCAACGATGCATTCCTTGCCAAGTATGACACGGGGTGCAACCTTGTGTTTGTAAACGATATAGGCGGCACAGGCACCGATGATGAAATGGAGGCGCTTGTTTTAGACGCAGCCGATAATGTGTATCTCTCCGGCTTTACCAACAGCCCTTCTGTGACTTTTAATTTTGCGGCGCCTGCAACATCCACTGTTGCTGCACCGGGTGGCGGCGCCCAATATAATATTATGATGGCCAAGTACAGCAGCACGGGTGTATACCAGTGGGGCCATGTTTTTGGCAATGCCGCAGGGGAGACCATGGGCAGGGCTATTGATATAGCCGGTGGGGATGTTTTTTTCAGCGGCCCGTTCAGCGGGACGGTAAATTTTAATTCGGCGGGTGTTGCAAACCTGACGAGTGCCGGTGGTACAGACATCTTTGTGACCAAGTACGATCTGAATGGTAATTACCTTTGTGGGTTCAGAGTGGGCGGGGCTGATGGCGATGCAGGTTATGGGTTAAGCCATGATAATGCGGGTAATATTTATTCTTCCGGCTTCTTTGAAGGGACAAACATAAATTTTGATCCTTCGGGCGGAACTTTCCCGCTCACTTCTACATCTACTGCGGGCCCGGATGGTTACTTAGTGAAGTATAACCCGGCATGTGTGTCTGTCAACACGGTAACGCCATGCCTCACTAATTCACTCATCATCAATACGGGTTACAATCCTATTACCAATACCGCTATTGCTCCCGGTATTAACGGAGGTGCAGCGGTTACTGATCCGCACTGGATAATAACTTCAGAGTCGCCGGGGGTGGCTACTGCTATAGCGGCAACCTTGCCGCTGCTGCCTGGACTTGTAGAGGTGGCGCCGGGCGCTAATGCAGATGTGGTGCCGATAGTAGGGCCGGGCTTATGGGCCACCAATCCGGCGGGCGATCCCGGAGGGTGGATCAGTTGCCTTAATTCCAATTATTATAATGATTGCCTTTGCGGCACACCTTATTACATGACGCTGGGCAGGCCATTCAGGATGTGCAGTGATGACAGCATAACGCTTTCATTTTACATTGTTGATGATAATTATATTTCAGCAACGGATATTGATGGTACGGTATTGCCTTTTTCACAAACCCCGCCCCCTGTATTCTCTTATTTTTCCACTTATACTTATTTTACCCAAACACTATACTTAACAGCCGGCACACATACGGTACATTTTTTAGTGAACAACTGGAACCTTACCGCGGGCTCGCCGCCTGCTAACCCTACCGGGCTGGATGTGTACGGAACAGTATGGTCGGCCACGGGGTCAAATTCACTGGTGTCTGAAAGTTCTGCCGCCTGTAATGCCTATGTGTGCGGCAGCGGCTGCAATACCGTTACTATGCCCGACACCGTGAAGCTGTGCCAGCATGATACCGCCACACTTACACCCACCATCAGCGGCGATGATACGGTGCTTGCCATGACGTGGAGCCCTGCTGCAAACCTCTCGAGCACTACCATACTTAACCCGGTTGTTACGGCTGTTACATCAGGCTCGTATACATTTACGGTTACTTCGATAGAGCAGGATGAGCTGGTGGCAAACGGCGATTTCTCGCTGGGCAGTGCAGGCTTTACAACGGCATATACTTTAGAAGGTTATGGCGCTACATCCACACCGGGCGACTATGCAGTGGACGTTAATCCTAATTTGTATGATGCCGCATGGCCGGTAATGGGTTCTTACCCTACAGGTACGGGCAATATGCTGATGGTGGACGGGGCGCCATCGGCCACCGAAAGTTTCTGGTGCGAGACGATGACCGTGACGCCAGCTACCAGCTACATCTTTACGGTATGGACGGCACTGCTGCATACGCCGCAACCTAACATCCAGATCACCATCAACGGGGTGAACGTCAGCACATTCACCACATCGGCCACGGCAGCGGTATGGCAGCCACATTCGGTGGTATGGAACAGCGGCACGGCCACAACAGCCAATATATGCATGTACGATCTGAATACGGTGGCATTCGGTAATGATTTCGCTGTGGATGATATTTCGTTCAACCCATTGTGTGTGGTATCAGACAGTGTGTATGTGAAAGTAACGCCGTCTGATACTTCGTTGTCACACTCGGATACGAGTATTTGTTCGCTGGTAGGCGCCGTAGTGCTCACCGCCCCGGCTTCGTTCACCAACTATTTATGGAGCACGGGCACAGCAGGTGTGTCAAACATTACGGTGGGTGCGGGTGGCAGCTACTGGGTGCGTGATACTGCGCTGTGTGTGTTGAAAACAGACACCTTTCACGTCACAACATTAACCCCGGATACCTTACTGAACCTAATACCCGAAAGCATGTGCAAGGGCGCAACAATAACGCTCACAGCCCCCACCGGGTATACAATGCCCATATGGAGCACCGGCAGCACGGCAACAGCTATTACCGTATCAGATACGGGCACCTATGTGGTGCGGGAAACCGCTACCTGCGGCACGGTCTATGATGAATTCACGGTCACTTACAAGCCGCCTGTTATTGCGGGCGCATGGGATACGGTGAAAGGCTGCCTGTACCTGGTGGACTTCCTGGCATCGCCAACGGGAACGGAATACAGCTACTTATGGAGCGGGCCGGCAGACTTTACCAGCACCATGCAGAACCCTGTGATACAAAGCGGGGGCAGTGCAAATGAGGGTGTATATACCGTAACCGTGACCGATAATGCTACGGGTTGCGATGGCAAGGCCACGACCACACTGGTTATAACACCCATACCTCCTGTGCCGCTCACCAATGTAAGCCCTACACAAACCATAACTTACGGCGGCAGTGTGCAGCTTAATGCAGACAACGCATTGTACTACTGGTGGCTGCCGAATGATGGCACCATCAGCAACCGCAATATTAATGACCCTGTTGTAAGCCCCACCACCACTACAGTATATACCGTATATGGTATGGACAGCCTGGGCTGTGTAGACAGCGCTAAGATAACAGTAGAGGTGCTGTTTGACAGCATATCGATACCATCAGCGTTTACGCCAAACGGTGACGGGCTCAATGATGTGTTCCGCCCGCTGGGCATGACCTACCAGAGCCTTGTGGAGTTCAGCGTATACAACCGCTGGGGCCAGCGCGTGTTTACGACCAGCAATAAAGAGCAGGGCTGGGACGGCACCTTTAACGGTGTGAAGCAGGATATGGATGTGTATAACTACATGCTCATAGTGGCACTGGAAGATGGCAGCACACGGATGTATAAAGGGAATGTTACACTGGTGAGGTAGTTTGCAGTTAGCAGTTAGCAGTTAGCAGTAGGCGGTTGGCGGTTGCAAATGTATGGCTGATAAGGTGATTAGTTGATTAGATAATTAACTGATTTGATGGTCTGCCTGCAGGCAGGCAGGAGAGAACCCGGAGGGCCGCAAAAAGCTTTTTGTCACTTTCCCAACCTATGAATGTGAATTGTTGTCTTTGTATGTAACTCCATCTTTGTTCAACATTAAAAAAAATACATGAAAAAGATCTGTACTTACCTGCTCCCGTTAATATGTTCCATACTTACATACGGCGCCTGTTATGCGCAAATGGACAGTTGCAATGTGTTTCTCAAAGGCAACCACTTTGAGCTTGGTATCAGCCCGTCGGGCACTATAGGCTCAACGGTAATGCAGCCGGCCGGCTACCATGGTAACCAGATACAACAAGGCCCCAATCAATACGCATGCAGCTATGATATGCTCACTATGCGGCTGGGTATAGTCTCTGATCCCGGCATGACGGGCTGGGCAAACTACTATGGCGACTTTGTGACCACGAGTTATAATATTTACGCTTTTGCATCGCCGTATGAGGCCTATGTGTTCACGGAGGATGACAGTGTGGCATTCGTGGATAACATGAGCACGAACCATATAACGGATACCATCTACAACGGCGCTAATGTGTCGTACAGCATGACGGGAAGCGTGATCTCAGCCACTTATGAGAATAGCTTTGACAGCATTGATATAACACAGGTGGTAACGCTGGACACGGCCGCACTATATGCCAACTTTACAATAACGCTGACCAACACATCAGTGCAGCCAAAGAACAACCTGATGTATGCCCGTATGATCTATACCAACAACGATTATGTGCAGACCAGCAACTTCGGCAGCCACGACAGCGTGGAGTATAATTGCCCCACAGACCCCTACTGCCTTGTGACATCGAGGGGGATGACAGACTCCGAAGCCTACCTGGCGCTGGGCAGCGCAGATACCAACTCGAGGTGCTTCATTGACAGCACATGGCCTTTGGCGCTTGCGTTCGGGTCGGGGCTGCCCCCCGGGACAAATGAGACACTTACCAACCTTTATGAAGAAAACTACGCTAATAATACCTGGGCCTGGTACAGCGGCGGCGGGTCGGGGGCGAATGCCATAGGCATAGTGTTCAGCATACCGCACCTGGCCGGCGTGGACAGTGCAGGGGACAGCGTGCTGAGGACCACGGCAACCATGCACCCGGCCAACACAAGCACCTTCAGCTTTTTTTACTCAGCGAGCGCTGCGGCAAGCAACCAGGCACTGGGCATCATCCCGCCAACGGGCATAGTGAACATAAACACCGGGGAGATAAAAATGTACCCCAACCCCGCTACCACAACCCTCACCATACAATCAACTAATGAGCCGATAACACAAGTCAGTATCAGTAATATCCTTGGGCAGACTGTGTATCTGCAGGCTGCCCCTGCCAACTGCCAACTGCTGACTGTGGATGTATCTGGATTGGCTGCGGGGGTTTATTTTGTGAGGGTGAATGGTGCTGCGGTGAGGAAGTTTGTGAAGGAGTAAAGAAATTATTAACTTTATAGTAGAAAGTGCCCTATGAAAAAGTTTCTACTCTTTATTCTTATTCTCAGTTCTTACTGCTGCGATGCGCAGAATTACCAGTGCCTGCAAAGCGGGGTGAAGCATTACTTTACAAATAGCAATAACTATTTAAGAGGGATCAGGATAGATTCTGTGCGGGCGGTGGGTGATACTACGGTTTATTATCCGTTTCATACGCCAAGGGGTAGTTGGGCGTATATTATTCCTAATTCTGGTTTAAATCAAAATGGGGGTAGCTGGTTGGGGAAAAAAGTATTACAACTTGCTAACGGGACATTCTTATTTGATAACTTATGGGGTAATGACACCGTAATAATAAATACACAGGCTAACCTGGGAGATTCGTGGCTTTTTTACAGGGATACAACCGGCCTTTATTATACCGCAAAGGTCACATCAGAGGATACAATGACTTTTTTGGGCATTTTTGATTCGGTGAAAACAATAACTATCTATGCTTATTATGACAGTGCATTGAATACGACAGATTCATTAAACGGCTTTCAAATAATTTTAAGCAAGAATAATGGCTTTGTGCAGGTGTTTGATCTGTACACATTTCCTTATCACCCGGCAGGTGCAGCATATAGCAGCGACCTGGATTTTTATTTAGATGCATCGCTCTCTGAGCAATATTATTTTACAAGCGGTACTCCGGGTGCCGGTAATTCAATTTACAGGCTTGTCACATTTATCAATCCCACCTCCAACCAATTATTTGAATCTAATATCGGAGCTGTTTTTGAAGACGATCATTATGAGCTTCCTTATTCTCCACCTGTATATTATTACCTGGATACAATTATAGCTAAAACGATTTTACCACATAGTATCACCTATACATACAGCGGATTGCAAGGCAGTTCCCCCGGCAGTTATCCTTCTAATGAATCTTATTTAGGCGGAAGTTTTACAACTAATGATTCAACTTATCTTTTTGACACTACGCAAATGCCTGAAGAAGGTTATCCGGAGCCTGGGATAAATGATGGTTACGCTGTTGGACATGCTAATTTTGGCACTTCCTGTAATTACTACATGCCTTATGATAGTAGTTTTTGCATTAAAAGCCCTGCTTATACCAGCGGGTGGATCGATGGTGAAGATGGAATTACCTATGGTTTTAAAATAGGTTGTGGACAAACAAATTATATTTACGAAACCGACGACCCTATTTATATGCAAGATGAGTTAGGTTATGTTGCCCCATGCGGCTCGTATTATCCATTGCCTCCGCTTAGTACTCCTTCAATAACCGTGACAAATACCCTCACCATCTTCCCCAACCCCGCCACTACATCCCTCACCATACAGTCCTCCGTTGAGCCGATCAATGCTGTCAGCATCAGTAATATTTTTGGGCAGACAGTTTACAGTCGGCAGTTTGCAGTCGGCAGTTTGCAGTGTACAGTTGATGTATCGGGATTGGTAGCGGGGGTTTATTTTGTGAGGGTGAATGGTGCTGCGGTGCGGAAATTTGTGAAGGAGTAAAGAATAATTATTAACTTTATAGTACAAAACACCCTATGAAAAAATTTCTACTCTTTATTCTTATCCTCAGTTCTTATTTCTGCGATGCGCAGAATTACCAGTGCCTGCAAAGCGGGGTGAAGCATTACTTTACAAATAGCCTGGATTATCTTAGAGGTATCAGGATTGATTCAGTGAAGACAATGGGTGATACAGTTGTGTATTATCCATTTCATACGCCAAGGGGCATTTATAATACATTGACACAGGACTCTTTAAATGCAGCAGGTGGTAGCTGGTTGGGCGGTAAAGTGCTGCAACTCAGTGATGGTACATTTATTTTTGATGATGACTGGAGTGATTCAGTGATCATTAAAACGCAGGCGAACTTAACGGATAACTGGATATTTTACCAGGACACAAGCAGCCTGTATTATTTGGCCACTGTTGTATCTGTTGATACTATGACATTTGCCGGTTTCTTTGATACGGTGAAAACAATACAGATCAATGCCTATAATGGAACAGCATTGGTTACTTCAGATCCGGTTAATGGTTTTCAGATCCTGCTTAGTAAAAATCATGGTTTTGTACAGGTATTTGACCTGTATACATTTCCGTATCATTTAGCTAATTCGGGTTATTATCAGGGGCTTGATTATTACCTTGACCTAGCTGTAAATAAACCACCTTATCCATTGGGGTTGAATGTACCTATTGACTATGATCTATGGCCTTCTGCTACTAATTCAATTTACACACTTTGTTCTTTTAAATCTCCAAGTACTATACAGTTATATCAATGGAATATCGGAGACGTTTATGAATATGCCAATTGTTTTTATTATAATTCTTATTTATCAGGTTGCGGATGTGGTCCGGTAGGAGAATTCGATATGGATACTATTAAGTCGGTCAATGCAATTGCTGATACAGTTAATTATGGTTACTCCGGATGGGCCGCAGATATAATAGCCCCTGAATATTTTTTCTATAGCTATTCTCCGGTTGCAAGTGTGGTAACAATTGATTCAATTTTGCTTATCGATACAACTTTAATGCCGGAAGAATATGGCCAGAATTCAAATTATTATTATTCACCCAATGACACCAGTTATTGTATTACAGGACCTTTTTATGGTATTGTGAATAGTGTAGAGTTGAGTGGAGCAGTATATTACCCACCTTTTGAGGCTGGGCCAGTCGTGGTTGGATATAAAGCACCCTTAGGTTTATTATATGGTTTTGGTTGTAGTTCCGATACTCGCCCCATTGTTAATAGCAGGCAACTTATTTACTATGACAGAGCTGCCGGTGGTTGTGGCGCACCTCCCAATATCCCAACTTCTGTGCCAATTGTTGGGTACAATAATTCAATTGAGATCTTCCCCAACCCCGCCACCACATCCCTCACCATACAGTCAAGTAATGAGCCGATAACACAAGTGAGCATCAGTAATATTTTTGGGCAGACAGTTTACAGTCGGCAGCCTGCAGTCGGCAGCCTGCAGTGTACAGTTGATGTATCTGCATTACCATGTGCGATGTACTTTCTGCAAGTGAATGGAAGTACGACACGGAAATTTGTGAAGGAGTAGGGCAATGGGCTAATTAATTTTTGATTTCCTCACATTTTGTGTTGGATTTACGTCTATAACTATAACCGGAGGTTAATTTTTATGAAAAAACTCTACTCTTTACTGTTTGCCCTGTTTATTTTTTCAGATTCTTATGCTACGGCTATTACCCCAATAACCGGACCTGATGTTATCTGTGCAGGCACATCGGCTACTTTGTCTGATACATGGCTTTATGGCTTTTGGGGCAGCGGTAATACTGCCATAGCTACTATAGGGATGTATACCGGCATCATTACAGGTATAGCGCCGGGCATAGATACTATCAGGTACACAGCTTCCGCCGGGTATACAACTTATGTTGTGACAGTTAATGGTCCGGTTGTCATTAGCGGCGCTTCGAATATAGTGGTCGGCGACTCCATATCTTTTGTCGATACTCCTTCGGGTGGCACATGGACCAGTAGCAGCTCCACGATAGCATCAGTAGACAGTGTTACGGGTATTGTGCTGGGTATATCGGTGGGTACAACCGTTATTACCTATACACTAGCCGATGGTTGTTATGCTACCGAGGAAATAACCACATTTGATACTGTTCCTCCCATTGGTGGGCCTCCGGCGATATGCCTTGGCGATTCCATTTCTTTTACTGATTCGGAGTCGGGTGGGGTATGGAGCAGCAGTGATACGCTTGTAGCTACGGTAGATTCGTTCATGGGTATGGTAACAAGCATTGCAACGGGCACTGCCATTATTACTTACCAGATCGCAGTAGGTATTTATTCAACCATGGAAGTTACTGTGAATGCGTCCCCGGCGGTCATTACGGGGGTGGTTGCAATGTTGGTGGGCGATTCAGTTTCTTTATCCGATACTTCTTCCGGCGGCACCTGGTCGAGCAGTAATACAGCTATTGCTACAGCAGATAGTGCAGGCTTTGTGCTGGGTATATCGGCAGGTACGGCTTATATATCTTATACAATCGCTGATGGCTGCCCTACTGCCGGTGAAATAACAGTTTATGACTCGTTGCCGGCTATTACAGGATTGTCAACTATCTGTACCGGTAGCCAGGTAGCTTTTACCGATACGGTTGGCGGCGGCACCTGGAGCAGCAGTGATAGTGCGGTAGCTATGATAGATTCGGCGGGTATTGTAACGGGTATATCGGCAGGTACTGCAACGATCACTTACACTATTGATACCTCTTATGTTACACAAACAGTGACGGTGAATTTATCCCCGGCTGCAATAAATACTATTGGATGGGTCTGTTATCAGAATACTTATCCACAGGGGTATGCAACACTTACAGATTCCACTATTGGCGGTGTATGGAGCAGTAATTTACCGGACACCGGTATGATTGACTCTACCGGAATTTTAAGAATGGGTCCGGATTTTTTTCCATCTACTTCATGGTGCGATACTGTTATTATAACATATACAGTTGCTAATGGTTGCACTGCATCCCTGCCGACTCAGGTATGCATTTGCGAAGGAGGAATCTCCACAATCCCCAATACAAACGAAATAACCATCTTCCCCAACCCCGCCACTACATCCCTCACCATACAATCAACAATTGAGCCGATAACACAAGTCAGTATCAGTAATATTCTCGGGCAGACTGTGCATCTGCAGGCTGCCCCTGCCAACTGCCAACTGCTGACTGTGGATGTGTCGGGCTTACCGGGTGGTGTATATTTTGTGAGGGTGAACGTGGGCGATCCTTCGGCGGGGCTCAGGATGACAAAGAAGTTTGTAAAGGAGTAAGGCAATCAGCTGATCAGCACATTTGCTAATTTTAAAACTGCCGTATATTTATCCGTATGAAACAATTACTATTTACCTTTTTATTGCTGCCTTTTTACTGCTCTGCGCAACTGGAGGCGGGCATCAATGGTGGCGTGGTGCCGTATGCGGTGAGCAAGGAGACCATAGACTCCCGGCTTAAGACCGGCGATGGGTATGACATCAGTCTGTCGTACAAATGTATGCACAGGTATCGGATGGGGCTGGGCTATAATGCTGCTACACTGCCTGCGACACAGGGATACACTAATGGTTTAATGCCCCTGGGCTCGGCTACCCTTTATTATGCCAAACCGCTCAGCAGCATCTACCTCTTTGCCGACCGCGAGTTCGGGTATGACCATATCTACTTCAATATCGGGGTGAACCTGGGCGCGGCATTTTTGAATGGCGGTAATGATATTGATTTTACCGAGGGGGCAGTATCTGCATCGGGCATTGCTGTGGGTGTGCATGCGGGGTGCAGCTATGATTTTTACAAGGGGCTTTGTGCCAATGTGCAGGCGGGCATTACGGATGCGGTATTGAATGCAAACAGGGGAGTGGGGAGTTTTACCGTAACCACGTTTCCGATGACTATAGGGCTGCACTACAAGCTGCACCTGCACAGGCATAAGGGGCCGGCGGCAAAGTAAGGTGCGGCTGTTGTTTAACACTGGTATTTTAACTGAAAGTTACAGTTTCAGCCTGTTGATTTATTAAAGTGGTGTGGGTATATGAAAAAACGTGGGGCGTTGGTTATTAATGGCTTTACAGATTTGCATTTTCTAAACAATATAGTTATATTCGCAAAAAAAGGATTATGAAAAAAGCCCTGATAACTTTATGCATTGCAGCAGGTACATTGTTTTTGCCTACAGGTTGTGATAAAACATCTAACCTCGCTGCTGATATCAATGGCCTGGGTGTGGCCCTTAAAGATATTCCTAACCTTACCAATTTTGCAGTGCAGGCCACAACTGCATTTGTAGCGGGCGCCAAGGGGCTGATAAATATTTTTTCTTCTACGCTTGCCGACGGCACCTATACGGTTGCCTACAACCTGACCGGCAATAATACATTTTCGGGCACCTCTACGCTTGTGATGAGCGGCGGCACCGGCTCGTTTTCCACACCTGTACTGAGCAGCGGAGGGCCTACCACCGCCACGGTGACGAGTGTGACCAGCAGCAACGGCAGCAGCTCAACACCACCATCTACACAAAACAATGTGAGCACCATGTTCGACTCATCGGGCTATATGGGTGCAAACTATACACTTTCAAACGGAACGGTTACCCAGTTTTCTACGAACCAGGTGACCGCTACCCTTACCGGTACACTGCTGAGCATACAGGGTGTGATGTGGACGCCCATCCTGACCACAATAAACATAGTAGACTTCAGCTACAGCGGCGCTGCCGGTGTGGTGACGGTGAACGGCACTGCGGGCAGCCTGTCGTACGGTGAATCGGGCAACGGGATAGCAATAAGCGAGATAGCAAGCTCGGGCTCCTATACCATCACTACTACAACGCCTTTGCTGACCGGTAATTTTAAGGTTACTAATCATGACGGCAGCACGGAAGTGGGTACATTCAGCTGCCCGGCGCCTTAGTTTTTCAGTTGGCAGTTGGCAGTTAGCAGTTTATAATTGGCAGCCAACTGCTATTTCGTGTCTGTGAAGAGTTGCAGGTCGTTGGGGTCGCGGGTTGTTTTTTTGTTCCAGTATTTTCCGGTTTGTTTTCCTTGTTCTGCCCATAGGGCTTCGTAGTAGGCGCGGCGCTTTACTATGTGCTCGTTCAGTTCGGGGCTGTCGTCGGCCAGTATCACCACTTCCATTTCTTTAAAGGTATCTTTCATGGCAGCCATAGCGAGCCTGCGGGCTTTGGCAGTATAGGCTGCGAGGTCTTCGAGGGGGTCGTACCTGACGCCCTTTTTTATGTTGCCCGCGGAGTCTGTTATTGTGATGCCAAACCATGCCATACCCTAAATTAAAAAGCCGCAATACCAACACCAAGCATTTCTGAAAATTGTGGATATCTTTTGGAGGGTGGCGGTGATCCTTCGGCAAGGTTCAGAGCGAGGCGAAGTTTATGAAGGAGTGCCCCACATCACACCATATCCACCGTTATCTTTTGCTTCCTGTTCCAGTGCGATACTTTGTAGAAATTGGCGGTGGCTATTTTGTTGAGCTCGGTGCGGATATGCCGTTTCCGGTTTTTGGGTATGTATGCTAATACACGGTTGCGCTCGGCAATGAACTCTTCGGTAATGTCTTGTACCGTAATGGAGTGCTTCGGATCGGCCTGTAGGATGATCTTTTTAAAATAGATGGTAAACTCGCAGTAGTTGTGGTAGTAATTTAAAATATCATTTTCAACTACGGCGGACATGGACTATTATTTTGAAAGATATAAATATATGCATTTTTAACGGAATTCAAAGACCTGCCGGTTGTCCGGCGGGCATTGCGGCCCCTTCGGCAGGTAAAAATAACCGGCAAAGGGCCCCCGTTTTTTTTACCATTACTTCTTCCACTGGAAATAAAAGGTGCTCCCTTCGCCGGGTGTGGACTCCACCCATATTTTGCCGCCCTGCTCCTCTATTATGAGTTTCACGATGTTGAGCCCGAAACCGGTGCTGGACTCGCGCACGGGTTGCATGGGCGCTTCCCTGAACATGGAGAAGATATGGGGTATGTTGGCGGCGGGAATACCGTTGCCGTTGTCTTTTACATAAAACTCATAGAAAGGCCCTTTTTCCACACAGCCTATTTCTATAGTGCCTTCTTTCTTGTTGTTATATTTTATAGCGTTGCTGATGAGGTTCTGGAACACCTCCATGATCTTGATGCGCGATGTTTTGAGCTCGGGCATTGGGCCTGTTATGGAGACCATCATGTTTTGGGGTGGCATCATGAGGTTAGTGATGCCCTCTACCAGGCTACGGGTATTTACAAGTTCCACCTGCTGCTGGCCTATGGTGGTGCGGGAGTACTCAAGTATGGAATTGACCATCTGGGTGAGATACACGACACGGCCGCGCGAGAGGCTCACAAACTCTGCAAGCTCGGGATTGGATGATATCGCTTCTTCCATCTCGAGGATGGAAAGCGAACCGCTGATGCCTGCCAGCGGAGACTTGATATCATGCGCTACGGTGTAGACAAATTTTTCAAGCTGCTTGTTTACGGTTTCTACCTCGGTGAGCGCGCGTTTTTGTTCTTCCTCAGATGTGCGGAGCTCGGCTGTTTGCTGCTCCAGTTTTTCAATCGATTCTTTTAACTGCTCCTGTATAAGGCGGCGGCGCTTGAACTCGCGGAATATCAGGATAGAGAGCACGATAATGATGAACTCAGAGATCACGCTGCCTGCGCTTGCGCTGATCGTGGCATCGCGTATGATGGTATCATATTCTTCCCGCCTTTCGGAGAGCAGTTTGGTCTCATTTTTTTCTATGGTGGAGATCATGCCCCGCACCTGGTCCATCTGTGTTTTCTCTTCGGCAGTGAGGAGGGATATATAGGCATGGTTATAACTACCCGTATCGCTGGTAGACAGGATCTGTCTGGTATCAGCAATAGTGGCTGCAGGCTGGGTTTGGGTAACCCAGAAATTAACGAGTGCGTGCACATGCCTGGCGAGTTCCCGGGCTCTTGACTGTTCGGTGGGATTACCGGCCAGGGAGTCTATGATGCTCTGCAGCAAAGGGTCGATGCGGGGGGCTGCTGTATCATATTGCTCCAGGTATTTTTGATCATTTGTGATGCGGAATGCCCGGTGGCCGGTTTCCATATCTACCAAAAAGCTTTGCAGGGTCTGTGCTGAGTCTATGATATGGTGTGTGCGTTTCACCCATTCGCGCTGGGCCGACTGCCTGTTGAAAATGCGGTATGAAACTATCCCGCTTACTGCGCTTAAAGCGATGGCCAGTGTAAAACCTATAAATAATCTATACCTAAAGCTAATATTCATAGAATCATCAGGAGAATAGTGCGATTATATACAAAATTAAGGGGTTTTTAGATGCTCAAAGTGATAAATAATAAATAAATATGCATTAAGCGTTGTTTGCATGAAATTTGCAAGTATGTGGAAATGACAGATAAAAAAACCATTATGTTTGGGCGGATACCCCCTCAGCCTGATAAGGGAATAAAAAGCGTTAACCTTTTGCAGAAATGATCACAAACAATAAAAAGGCAACAATAACTATACCTATAATAGATGGGACGACCACCGACCGCTTGGTGTAGGGCGTGTTTTTGCCAATATACTTATTCCAGAAAACATATCTTAAAATAGCAGCGCCAACAATATTCATAAGGAAGCCGCCCCCCGAGTTTGTCCCGGGCAGGTTATTAGACAGCCAGATCTGCCCGGCAGTAAATAAGATGCCGAAAGCAAGCACCTGCCAGATACCCTTTTTGGACTCCGTGTTTTTTAAGTTCATAGCCATCAGTACAGAACCGAATAATGTGCTGAACAGGAATGCCAATGTATATATAGCCCTGTCGGAATACAATACAGGCAATGGTTTAAGATCATCGAAAATGCTGGTATCTTCAGTGTTTCCGGGAAAGCCGGCGGCTTCGGTTATTTGTGTGTTTTCCATAAGGATTGGTTTTTAATACTACAATAATAATGTTTTGGTTTGTTTAAACAAATAGATATATTTACGATTTATGAATCGTAAAACATAAATATTGTTATGGAATACGAACCTATACTGGTAACCAAAAAACGAATAGGGCAGGCGATTTTGCATTGTGTGCTTGCGGCGCTTATGCTGGGTATGGGGTGTGTGCTGTTTTACTCCGCTTTTACCGGTACTGAATATGTCCAGCTCATCCCTTTGCTGGGCGGGCTTTTTTTGTGCCTTGCGGGGGTGTTCCTATTAATGACGCTCAACCGGCTTGTGAGTTACAGGTTATATGAAGACAGGCTGGAGATCATCTCGCTCTCCGGGGAGCTCAAACAAACCGTGCCGCTCAAAACGATCACCTCATGGAGCGAGGTGGAAACGAAAGGCAGGTCGCAGGCTAAATACCTCACTGTCAATACCGGCGATGGCTCCTTCAGGATCAACAACAGGGGCATCGCCGCTGATTATGAAAAAATGAAAGCCCGTATTACAAACGACAATAACCGCGTGGCGCGCAATGTGAACAGAAAAGCTGCAAATATCATGGCGTTTATTTTCCTCGTCATTGGTGTCTTATGCCTTGCCGGCAGCTATGGCGGCTATAAGCAAACGCAAAGTGAAGTGCGCCCGCAGGACCTCGCTGCCGTGGGTGGCGAGATCATAAACTCAGTAAAGATATACAGCACCGGCGGGCGCAACAGCAGGGATTATATCAGGATAGTGCTCAGCCAGTATCCGCAATTTGTTTTTAAAATAGATTATGCCGCATACCGGGCCCTCAGGCGCCACGACTACCTGGAAAGCGTGCACCGGTTTGATTCTGTATACATAGATGTGCTTGCTGATGATTACCTTAAAAAGCTGGCAAAAGAAAAACCGCTCACCTTCTTTGATAAGACCGTGAACTACCGCGACATAGCAGTGTACGGCCTGCGCGATGCCCATAACAGCTATCTGTCGCTCTGCGACTATAACAGGCTGCGCATGTCAGACAAAAGGTATTATGCAACCGCATTTATGGGCCTGTTTTCCCTGCTATTCGCAGGATATGTTTTTGTGAAGAATAATAAAGCGAAGGTGATGTGAAGCAGGATGGTTTGTGTGTTTTTTTTACAATATCTTTATATCATTGAAACAGCTGCTCACACTTATTCTTCTATGCATTTCCTTCGCTGCCGGTGCGCAGGCAAAGCGGCAAAACCTCAGGGACTCATTACGTAATGCACTTACGTATGCCAAGGAAGATACTAATATGGTGAAGTTACTTTACAAGGTGGGGTATGCTTTAATAGACTCGAGTCCGCGGCAAACGATAAGATATGCGAAACAGGCGTTGGAGCTGGCACAAAAACTGGGAGATACACAAGGTATGGCTGGTGTATATACAACCCTGGGGCTTGGTTACAGTGATGATGGAAGATATTTTAAAGCTTTAAAAAATGATAAGCTGGCTTTGGCAATAAACCGGCAGGTCGGAGACCTTCAAAATGAAGGTGGCTCTTTATGTAACATAGGCAATGTGTACTGTAAATTGTTCCGGCTTAATAAGGCGCTGGTCAGCTTCAACGATGCAAAAGCGGTACTGGAAGAGATACAATATAAGCCGTTTCTTGCAAATACAATTGCCAGCACGGGGTATTTGTATATCAAAAGGATAAATTATGCACAGGCGATAGAATGCTTTAAACAAGCAATAGAACTATATAAAGCCGCAGACAATAAACATGGCATGGCGGTAACATATAATAGTCTTGCGTGGGTATACTTTGAAAAGCAACGATATGATGAGGCCGAGGATGCGGCTGTACAGGCATTGACCTTTTCGCGGGATGATGAATATATGCAAGGGGTAAAGACTGCCAATAAAACGCTGGATAGAATTCATGCGAAAAGGAGAAAGAAATAGATAGGGTCCAATAGATGGATAATTTTTTTCAATATCTTTATATCATTGAAACAGCTGATCACACTTATACTTCTATGCATTTCCTTCGCTGCCGGTGCACAGGCAAAGCGGCAGCATCGTATAGACTCTATGCGCATAGTGCTCTCGGGTGCCAAAGACGATACGGCTAAGGTGCAGTTGCTGCTGAAGGTGGGCAATGCGCTCAAAGAAACCAGCCTTGATGATATGCTGCTGTATAGCAACCAGGCCATGGAACTGGCTGTAAAGCTCAATGATAAAAAAGGCATGGCAGGGGCTTACCGCAACATTGGTGTGGTACACTATACGCGGGCTGAATATAATTTGGCGCTGAAAAACTACCGGAAAGGACTGGAATTAAACCGGGAGCTGGGCGACAGGCAAAATGAGGGTGCAGCATTATGCAACATAGGTGCGGTATACCTCGATATATCGTATTTCAACAAGGCAATGGAAAATTTTAATGAGGCTAAAGCGATACTGCAAAAGATAGATTACAAACCTTTCCTTGCGAAAACAATTACAAACATAGGAGCGCTGCATTTAAGAAAAGCGGAATACTCAGATGCCATAGACTGCTATAAACAGGCATTGGAATTATACACCGCAACCGACAATAAAAGGGGCATGGCTGATGCCTGCAACGGGCTATCGTTACTGTATGCAAAAAAGCACGAGTATAAAATGGCGGAAGATGCCGCTATACAAGCGCTGGGTTATGCCGGCGAGGTGAAATACCAGGGTGGCATAAATTACGCCCACCGCCAGCTGGATGAAATACGTGCGGTGAATAATGAGAAAAAGTAGGGCGTGGCCAACACCCCTTACCTCACAAACCCCTCCACATTATCAGGCGGGACGGTGAATGTTTTTTAGAATATCTTTATAGCATTGAAACAGCTGCTCACACTCATTCTTCTATGCATTTCTTTCGCTGCGCCTGCGCAAAGCAGCGCACTTTCTTACCTTAAAAAATATAACGGCAAATATCCTTCCGGTGTAAAATTACTGGACAGCCCGCCATTGAACGCAAGGATAAAAAAGATGCTCGGGAAGAAGTATACTCTCTTCAGGAAAAATATAGGCATAGAAAACCCTATAGAGATAAACGATGATGTGCTGTTTGCCTGCGGGTGCTTTCCGCATATGTGCAGTGAAGAGGAGTCGGCAATATTTATTGTATTCCCCACCGGCAATATTCTTATTGCCATTATCCACAATTATGAGTATACCCTCTATACTGAAAAGCCGGTAAAGCAGGGCCAATACCCTAAAAGGTATTTGCAATGGCTGGATGATCATGGGTTTAAGTAAAAGACTTGAATTGACCCCTTACATCACAAACTCCTCCACATTATCAGGCGAGACGATGAATGTTTTTGCGCCTTTATAATTTGCGGTAAACGTTTCGGGGAACCGCTTTTTTGTGCTCTTGCCCCATTTGCATTCAAAGGCTTTCAGTTTTCCTGCGGTGTCTTCTACCAGGTCTATTTCCTGCTGCTGTGTGGTGCGCCAGAAGTACAGTGCGGCATCACTGTCATTGTAGCGCAAAAACTTCATGCGCTCTGCGATCACATAGTTTTCCCACAGGGCCCCGGCATCGGTGCGGCTGCCCATCTCGCTGAAGTTATTGATCACGGCATTGCGTATGCCGCAATCGTAGAAGTATATTTTCTTGCCCTTCTTTATTTCGTTGCGCACATTACGGTTCAGCGCCGGCAGGCGGAACACCACATAGGCCTTTTCGAGGAGGTCTATATATTTTCCCACGGTTTCTTTATCAGCGCCCACTGTTTGCGCCAGCTCATTGTAGCTCACTTCGCTGCCCATTTGCAGCGCCAGCGCTTTTAGTATTTTATCCAGCAATACGGGTTTGTTTATCTGTTCCAGCATCAGCAGGTCTTTATACAGGTAGCTGTTTGCCAGTAGTTTCAGCAATGTTTTTTCTTCATCCGGCTTAGTCACTATTTCCGGATAATAACCAAATACCATGCGGTGCGGTATCAGGGCTTTTTCTTTTATGAGGCCATGATGCTGCACCATTTCGGCAAAGCTGAGGGGGTAGAGCGTGTACTCATACTTACGCCCCGTGAGCGGCTCATTTACCTTGCCCGATAGCTCCAATGCCGATGAGCCGGTGGCTATCACCTGCACTTTTTTAAACTGGTCGGTGATCAGTTTCAGGGTGAGGCCGATGTTCACGATGCGTTGCGCTTCTTCTATAAAAACTATTTCATTACTGCCTATTATAGCCCTGAGTTTAGTGGCCGATGTGTTGGAGAGGGTTTCGCGCACTTCGGCATCATCGCCGTTGAGGTATAGCCATGGTTTGCCCTGTGCCTG